>QMCD01001007.1_pt2 | contig 45055 bp, 53 predicted proteins | sample 1821841 | NCBI WGS metagenome assembly QMCD01 (sample SAMN01991225, study PRJNA193472) | Termite gut metagenome, whole genome shotgun sequencing project. | isolation source: worker | host: Macrotermes natalensis
CACCTGTTCAATATTCAACCGGACAAACGGATAGATTGAAACATACGCCAAATCTACTTTTTCAATGTTTACATCTGCACTGATAAACTCATTGGCGTATTTATTCACTAACGGTGTCAATCGTTCCGGCGTAAACACAATGTAGCAAACCACGCTAAAAGCAATAACCAACAAGCCAATTAGCGACGAAAGACTGATAAGCGATATTTTAATCCATTTTTTCATACGCAAAATATTTTGCAAAGATACGAAAAAATTCTCAATTCTCCATTTTCCATTCTCAATTATTTTTCGTATCTTTGCAACTTCCGATTATGAACACAATCAAAAAACTATATCAAGAGTGGAGGTCTTTACAGCCTCTAAAACCTGAAATCCAACATCGTATGGATCAGCAGTTTATGTTTGATTTCAACTATAATTCCAATCATTTGGAAGGCAACACGCTTACTTATGGACAAACGAAATTATTGTTGCTTTTTGGCAAAATAAAAGGGAATGCACTAATGCGTGATTTGGAAGAAATGAAAGCACATAATGTAGGTTTGGAAATGACGAAAGTTGAAGCGTTGGATAAGGAGCGCCCCTTGTCTGAATCGTTTATACGTGAGTTGAATCGCATTATTCTCGCCGGAGATTTTTATAAATTAAGTAATAACAGAGAGTATCGTTACAAAATTCACACCGGAGTTTATAAGACACGCCCCAATTCAGTAATCACAGTAACAGGCGACATGTTTGACTACGCGTCGCCGGAGGAAACGCCCGGGTTGATGGCAGATTTGATAAAATGGTATAATACGGAAGAAAAAAAAGCGAGATTATCGCCGATAGAATTGGCTACAATGTTTCATTACCGATATATCCGGATTCACCCTTTCGAAGATGGAAATGGGCGAATCGCAAGGCTAATAGTGAATTATATTCTATATAGACACGGATATCCAATGGTCGTTATCCCCAATGCTGACAGAAAAAAATATTTAGATGTTTTGGGAATGTGTGACAGTATTGTAGGTCAAGAACCGTTTCAGGGAGCTAATGCAACTCTCGAACAAATACACGTTTTCGTTGATTTCATATCTGCTTATGTGGAAAAAAAATTGATTCAAGCAGTACAAATTGCGAAAGGTGAAATTTTTGAAATTATAGAAACCGATAAAAAAGAAATTGACACTGTAATTGACACTGTAATTGACACTGTAAGCACACAAATTCTTAACATCATCGAACAAAAACCGAAAATTACTATAGATGAAATAGTTACCCGTATTGGGGTATCCCGACGAACTGTAACTCGACGTATTGACAGTTTAAGGTCAGAAGGCGTTATTGAGCGCATAGGCTCCGACAAAACCGGTTATTGGTCAATCAAAAAATAAAAATTCAATTCATGCAAAAAAATCCCATTCTCGAAATTTGTGTAGATTCTTTAGATTCTGCGTTAATTGCCCAATCGTCAGGTGCTTACCGTGTTGAATTTTGTGCGGATTTGCCGGAAGGGGGAACCACGCCGTCGTATGGTCAGTTGAGTTTGGCACGGAATTTGTTGGGTATAAAATTATACGTGCTGATTCGTCCGAGAGGGGGGGATTTTCTGTACAATGATAACGAATTTGAAATTATGAAATCGGATATTCATCAATGCGGAAAACTCGGATGCGACGGTGTGGTGATAGGATTGTTGAACGAAGATGGAACTATTGATATGAAACGAAACAAGGATTTGATAGATATAGCCAAAAGTTATTCGATGGGCGTAACGTTCCACCGTGCTTTTGATCGTTGTGTGGATCTGTTTCAAGGGTTGGAAGACGTAATCGCTCTCGGTTGCGAACGAATTTTAACATCGGGCGGAAAAAATACGGCGATCGAAGGCGCATCCATTCTTGCGCAACTCATCGAAAAAGCCAACGGACGAATTACGATCATGCCCGGCGCCGGCGTAACACCCGAAAATATTGCGGATTTGGCTGAAAAAACTCATGCTTGCGAGGTTCACGGCACCTTCCGAAGTCCATACCAAAGTAAAATGATCTATAAAAATCCGGCATTTCCTAATCAAGATCAAGAATTTGGGCTTTGGCTTTCCGACGAACAAAAAATCAAAAAAGCTCTTCAAATTTTAACAAAATATTCAAATTAATATGAAAAAGATTATCTCACTTCTGATGTTTGGCCTGTTCATGCTTGGATTTGGCCAAGAAACCGTTGCACAAAAAAAGCCACGTATCGGTATTGCCGGCATGTTGATCGAATGCAGCACGTTTTCTCCGGCAGTAACGCCAATAGAGGCTTTTCGCCAATATGAAGGCGAGCGACTTCGTCAAAATTACCCGTATTTGCATCCCGATTCCGCCATGGGCAAAGGCGCTGTGTGGCTTCCGGCGATGGTGGCCAATGCTACTCCGGGAGGCATTATTACGCGTGAAACTTACGAAACCTTAGTGAATAAAGCGTTGGATCAAGTGAAAGCCAATATGCCTTATGATGCGTTCTTTTTTCATATTCATGGTGCGATGAGCGTTGTTGGTTTAGATGATCCGGAAGGCGATTTTATCGAACGGCTGCGGGGTATTATCGGAAATGATGCGATTGTTTCTACTTCTATGGATCCGCACGGCAATGTAACGCAACGTTTGGCGGAATATACGGATTTAATCACGTGTTTTCGCACGGCACCTCACGAAGACCGTGATATTTCGGTACAACGTGCGATTACCAATTTGTATGACCGTGTAATTTCCGGAAAAGGCCGTCCTGCCTACAAAGCGTGGGTTGCTGTTCCGGTTTTGCTTCCGGGCGAACGAACAAGCACACGTGTGGAACCGGGAAAATCGCTTTACGCGATGGTTCCTGAGGCCGAAGCACTTCCGGGTGTTTTGGATTTAGGGATTTGGATTTCTTACGCTTGGGCGGATGAACCGCGAAATCAAGGCGTAGTGATGGTTGTTGGTGATGATAAAAATCAAGTGGAAACATCGGCGAAAAAAATTGCTCAAAAATTTTGGGATGTTCGCAAACAATTTGATTTTGAGGCCCCTACAAAATCGCTCGAAGAATGTTTAGATGCGGCTGTTGCCAGCAAGAAAAAGCCGTTTTTCATCAGTGATATGGGCGATAATCCGACAGGTGGCGGCGCCGGTGATGTAACATGGACGTTGGCGAGACTTCTGAAACGTCCGGAATTTCAAACAGCCAAAGGAAAAAACGTGATTTATGCGTCTATTCCCGGTCCTGACATGATTGCTGCCGCGCAAAAGGCCGGTGTTGGCGGTCATGCCGAAGCCATGGTGGGTGCGATTGAAGATCATCGCTATGAAGGTCCGGTGAAATTATCAGGAACGGTCATGTACACAAGTGATAAAGAGGCCGTTATCAAAGTTGGTAGTGTCAATGTGATTGTAACCAAAGGTCGTGCGGCCTATCATTACGAAGCCGGCATGAAAGCCATTGGATTAAATCCTCGCACGGCGGATATTGTCATTGTTAAGCAAGGTTATTTGGTGCCCGATTGGTACAATATTCAAGCCGATTGGCTGATGGCGCATACACGCGGCGGCGTTGACCAAGATTTGGTGAATTTGCCTTACAAACGTGTTATCCGTCCGATATATCCACTTGATCCTGATATGGCAGATCCGTCGCTGAATGTGATTTTTATTCCTTCGGCGAAATATAAGTACGGAAGATAGATGTCTATTCTGCTAACGAAAATCTTACCGGCATCGTAAATTGCACGCGAACGATATGACCACGTTGTTTTCCGGGGATCCATTTCGGCATGTTTTTTATAACGCGGATCACTTCTTCATCGCAACCATGTCCGATACCGCGAAGGATTTTAATATTGGAAAGACTGCCGTCTTTTTCAATCACAAAGGATGCGTAAACCGTTCCCTGAGCATTTGTGTCCCTCGCTTCCGCAGGGTATCTAATGTTTTCAGCTAAATATTTTAGACGTGCCTCTTCGCCCCCCGGAAAATAGGGAGGTTCTTCAACCATTGTAAAAATCTGGTCGCCCGGACCTTCCGAATTAAGTTTTTCTGAGCCATCATTGTCCTTGGCGAACGATTTTGTTACAATAAGCACCACACCATTTGCTCCTTTTTTGCCATAGGTAGCCAAAGATGCTGCATCTTTCAAAACAGTAACAGACTGAATAGTTTCATTGGGAATGCTATTCACATCTCCGCTAAACTCGTTGCCATCTACGATGATAAGTATATCTTTTGGCAGCTTGGTAATGTCGCGGGGGATATTTATGCTACCTGTTATTCGAACGGTATCTTCTATATTTGTCAATTTCGCCGGCGTGGACTTGCTGTCCGTGCCTTGCTGTATCGGCACAGGCTGCAAGTCTGCGTCAGCAGAGTTTTGGAGATTTGCAACATCTTCCGAAGTAACGGTTTTTCCTTGAACGGCAAACGACAAGGTCAGCGCCAAGGCCAATGGAACGAATGCCAAATACCGAGCTTGGCTCAGGCGTTTGGCGGGTTTTGTTAATTGCATCATGATTCTATGTTTTATGGATGAATAATTAAAAGCGTGAACTAAAGCCGGCTGTTTGCCGGTAATTTTTTGCAACACCAATTGAAAATATTGAGTTATGTCACCCCCTTTTTCCAATGCGCCTTGATCGGCCAGAAACTCGTGGTTGAGGCGCATCTCATGCCTTAACAGCCATGCGAACGGATTGAAAAATTGAACAGCGCAAATGAGTTCCATTAGCATCAAATCCCAACTGTGTTTTTGTTTGACGTGAACGAGTTCGTGACGGAGTACGAAATCGCGCTCATTACCGTCGCACCACGATTTTGGTATAAAAATACGGTTGAAAAACGAAAATGCTGTCGGGATATTTGTACACACAATAATGTTTGCATTCTCCACCGGCAAACGTTTTCCTTTGCGTGAAAACGCCGCCAAATGCAGAATTCCAACAAACCCTCGTCCGACCAAAAACAGAACGACAGTCAAATATATCCAACCGATAATTTCGTACCATGACATATAGTTGTGTGCCGTTTCATCAATCACGACAAAATCGTTTGGTATTAAAAATTCCATGGTTACGGGAGAAATGGCCTCAATGCGATTTGCGCCCCAACTGAACGGCAACTCAAAATGCAAAAACGGCAAAATCATGGCAAATGCCAAACATCCCAAAATCACAAATCGCCGAATATTGAGATGATTGTCGTTTCTGACCAACCCTTTATACAGCAAGTAAAAACCTGCCAATGCCACGCCGGAGGGGAGCATGTGGGCTATCCAAAAGTCGGGGGAGAATAGTGTGTTCATATAAATTGTTTATTTGTTTAGTTATGGGTACACGGTCGTTTCGAGAACCTCAACGACCGTATGCCTTATCGTTGGCTTTTTGTCTCGGTGGCTGAGGTTCTCGAAGCCACCTTTCACCGTTTACCCTTGACCTTTTTCAATCTTTTCAAAAGTTCCGTAATCTCTTCTATTTCGCCGGGTTTAAGTTTACTTTCACGGACGAAGAAATTGACAAGGCTTGCGAACGAATTTTGGAAATACGCACTGTTCAAGCGGTTCAGCGAATTGGACAAATATTGCGATTGCGACAGAATCGGATAATAGAGGTGTGTTTTTCCGAAACTGCGATGTCCGACAAATCCTTTTTTCTCTAAAATTCGGATAATGGTGGATACTGTGTTGTACGCAGGTTTAGGATCGTCCATCATTTCTAAAAGGTCGTTCACAAACGCTTGTTCTTTTTCCCAAAGCAGTTGCATCACTTGCTCTTCGGCTTTGGTTAAACTCAACGATTCATCAAAATGTTTTTTGGCCATGATTTTTTATTTTGGTAGGGGGTACCCTTACGATTTGACGGTACAAAGTTACAACTAATTTTTTAGTTTTGCAACTATTTTTTTAGTTTTTATTGATAATTTTTCATATTTCATTAAATATCAATATAATAAAAATCGCAAAAAATCGCCATTTTTTGTATAATTGGAAAATTATTTATTTTGAAGTAGGGTAAATAACGTTTTCCGCCATGTAAACTTGAGGTTTCAATTTGAAACCTCAAGAGGTTATTTCATTCATTTGTAGATAATCAAAAAATAAAATGCAAGCATTTTATTTTTTTTCGTATCTTTGCAAAATATTATGCTCACAGACACATTACTTTCGCAGCCTGTTCAAACAATCGTACAACGCCCTGTTGATACGGTTGTTCCTATTTCTGTGCAAGAGGCCATTCCTACGATTAAACCGGTTTTTGATTTTGCGGAAACGGTTGAAATTGGTACGTTTGAGCGAAGTTCAATCTTTGATGGGCATTTGCTAACTCCCGTTCATACCAATGAATTACCGGTGCCGGATCTGTTCAATGCGTGGTTTTTTGCATTGTTGTTTTTCGGGTTTGTGTTGTATGCGTGGCTGATCAGTTTTAATATCAAACGTATGGGGCATTTGACGAATGCACTTTTCGGAACTCGTGGTTTTAACCGGCTGATGAAAGAAGGCAATATTTTTTCGGAACAACTTTTTTTTCCGCTGATGATTTTGATTGTCCTTTGTTTTTCGCTGTTTGCGTTTAGAATTGGAATGATGCTCGGCTTTTGGGATATGTTGGGACCTGAAACAATTCTTACTTATGGATATACGGCGCTGGGTGTGGGATTGCTGTATTTAGGCAAAATTGCCGTGATTAAAATTATCGCTTGGATTTTCAAAGAACAAACGGCAGCACAGCAATATATGTTGAATTTATTTGCATTTAATACAAATCTAACGTTGCTTTTTTTACCATTGCTTTTGGTGGTATTTTTCGGTAATTTATGGTTGCAAACCGGCGTTCTTTACGCAATGATTTTTTTATTCGCTGTATGGTTTATCTGGCGCGGGATTCGGAGTTTTTCAATCACAATTTCGGTAACAAAATTTTCGTATGTCCATAATTTTTTGTACTTTTGCACCCTCGAAATCGGATATTACCTTTTGGTTTATGTGGTCTCGAGACCATTATTAGAACTGTAAATCAGATTATTAAGCAAAACACGGATTCAATATTATGGCGAAAAGAACGTTGACGACTAAAATTAAAAATGTGTTGATTTCTCAACCGGCTCCCAAAGAAGGCGAAAAATCGCCGTATAAAGACCTTGCTGAAAAGTTTAGTTTCAAGTTAGATTTTCGCAGATTTATTCAGATAGAAGGTGTTCCGGCTAAGGAGTTTCGCAAAGAACGAATCAATCTGCTGGATTTTTCAGCGGTTATTTTGACCAGTAAAAATGCTGTTGACCACTATTTTCGCATGGCTAAGGAAATGCGCATAGAAATTCCGATAGAGATGAAATATCTTTGCACTTCGGAATCAACGGCGCTTTACATGCAGAATTATGTTCAATACCGCAAACGTAAAATCTTTTTTCCAAAAAATCAATCGCTTGAAGCGATGATGGATTTAATTCATAAACATCGTACGGAAACGTATTTATTTCCGATAACAAACGTTGGAAAGACCGATTTACCAAAGGCTTTGGAAAAATCCAAATATGAAGTTACGAAAGTGAAATTTTTCCGTACAGTTCCGGATAAAATCGAAGATATTACGATTTCAAAATTCGATATGTTGGTATTTTTCAGCCCAATAGAAATCAAATCATTATTAGAAAATTTCCCGAAGTTTAAACAAGGTCAGACTATAATTGCTGCGTTTGGTTCTACAACTGCCGAAGCCATCGAAAAAGCCGGTTTGAAGTTGCAAATTTCCGCACCGACATCTGAATTTCCTTCGATGACTGCTGCGATTGACGCTTATTTGACGAAATTAGCCAAAGCCAAAAAATAATATGAACGCCACGTTTCCGAAATCGGAACGCCTTTGCTCAAAATTGGATATTGAAGCATTGTTTACTCATGGAGATGCCCGTCGTTCGGGCGGTTTCATGGTGAAATATTTACGTGTGCATACCGGAGAACACGTGGGACTACCGAAAATTTTGATTTCCGTTCCAAAGCGATTTCAAAAACATGCGGTAGATAGAAATCGCACCAAACGCTTAATTCGGGAAGTTTACCGCAAACATAAAGTTGAATATTTATCGGCGTCGAACATCAATGCGTTGGCCATTATTTATGCGTCGCCGAAAGTGCCTGATTATACGTTTGTAGAAGAACATTTGCCCAAACTTTTAGAAAAAATCCAATGAGAAAATGGTTGACTATGCCGTTTATTTTTTTGATTCGAGTGTATCAATATACGATTTCGCCGTTTTTCCCGAATAGTTGTCGATTTACGCCAACATGTTCGCAGTATGGCATTGAAGCCTTTAGAAAATATGGTGTTTTCAAAGGATTTTGGTTGACTTTGAAACGAATTTCTCGTTGCCACCCGTGGGGCGGAAGTGGGTATGATCCGGTGCCGTAAGAAAAAAATTTCACAAAAATTTGGGATTTTCAAAAAAAATATGTATCTTTGTCGCTGGTTACTAACAAGGTATGTGAATGTTAGTAAACTAACTACTATGTTGTTATCGCTTTTAGATGTAATTAAATAAATTAAGGAGTAGCGAATTGACTGCTCAAAGTGATTAACAAAAACGAAGTTAGAGTAAATTGCAAAAGGGCATTTTACAGACTTTGAAAAGTAAAATTTAAGATGATGGAAAAATTATTAAAAACGGCAATGATTATTGTTACGTTTGCCATTGCAATAAGCGCAGATTGTCCGAACACTCCTCGCGGGACTTGTCCGCCTGTAGATCGTATAGGCCACACCGTGCTATTACCTAATGCGAATTCCTGTCGATGCTATTTTTCATGTAGTAACGGTGTTCCGATCTCTATGGAATGCCCAGAAGGGCTGCATTTTAGCGATGAACTTGATGTGTGCATGTTTCCGAAAGATGCAAACTGCTGCTATAATGGCTGCTTTTCAAATGGGAATGGTTGTACATGTCATGGAGATCATCCATATTATAGAGAAGCAACGAGATAGGATTGATCAACTCAACGCTGTTGCGCCATGATGGGCGCAACAGCGTATTTTTTACAACAATTATAAATTTATTGAATTAATGTTATGAATTATTTAAACCATTTTTTACTGTTATGCTTTATAGCAGTCTGTTGCAGTTGCAATACGCCTAAACCAAACAACTCTGAGCCGGAAAAATATCAAAACAAACGCAACAACATTGTTAATGTCAAGGATAAATTAAAAGTCATCATGAAGGATGAAATAATAGACAATGGCGCATTATTATATATAATGGAAGACTACCTAATTGTTGAAGATCATCAATCGCAAGATAAATTTATACAGATATTTAATAAAAATGATTTTAGCTATATAACATCAACCGGAACTAAAGGGGAGGGGCCCGGTGAAATCAGTCGAATAGGTGGTATCAAGGTAAATGAAGATAAACGTAAATTTGTAGTGTCAGATTTTGGTAAACATGTGATGTTCGAGTTTGATTTGGACAGTGTTCTAACCAATCCGTCTTATTTGCCGGTAGAACTAATGAAAGTTAAACACATGCCGATGAAATTTGAATATATTAATGATACAACATCGATAGGTTTATTTATGGAAGTCATAGGAAGCAATGATTTTATGCCGGTTATGGCCGTGTGGAATATGAAAACCGACGAAATCATTCCTATGAAATATCAAAAACATCCGGATATTGAAAAGAAGCGGGTTATGGCCGGTATATCCATTAAGGATAGTATTTATGTGGAATGTTCTACGCGTCATAACTTAATGACGATATGTGATCTTCAGGGAAATTTGAAAAACAGCGTTTATGGGCCGGATTGGAAAATTGATGAACCTGTCCAACATTTTTTTGGAGGAGTAACTTTTGCCAGAAAGTACATCCTTGTCGGCTATGATGGAACAGACTGGTATGCCTACAATCAGGCAAGCAAGATTTTAATTTTCGACCTTGCTGGAAATTACATTAAAACCTTGGAAACAGGGTGTCAGTTTTTTCATTTTTGTTATGATGAAGACAACAATAGGTTGATATTCAGTACGAATGGAGAATATCAATTTGCGTATTTGGATATGGCAGGGCTTTGGGATTAAGTTAGACGATGATGTTCTGCGATAAAAATTTATAATGGTAAGATTATGAGAAATTTAAATAAATATTATAAGATATTCGCTCTTATAGTGGTTGGAGTCATGTTGTATTCCTGCAAAAATACCGGCAAAAAAGAACTTGTTATTCTATACGATTATTCTTTGGAAGAGGTTAAAACGATGGCTGAGCAAGAAGATAAGGCATTTTGCATAGTAATGTCAAGGCCGGATTGTCCGCCATGTGTGCATTATGTTCAAAATTTAGGAGAACTTTATCGGGATATGGCTACAACGGTAATTTTTAATATTGTGGATATATCTCTGCCGGAAAACAAATGGTATCAGCAATGGCTTTGTTCGGATGCAAATCCGACAACGTGTGTATTTTCTCGTGATGGCCATTTAACGGCTGTTGTTTCCGGAGGTTTGATGCCGAGTTTCAACTGCATAAAATCATCTATTTTAGGAAATTCACAGTGTGCCGCATATTTTTATGAGAAGAATTTTCCGGCAAAAAGTGGTGCTATTGCCATGCTAAATACTCTACTTTCATGTAAATTGAAATTGGAAGATGGCGAAGACATCAGTAATGAAATCGAAACTTGCTTGGGGAAAAAATCTTATCCTTATTCAGTATTTTTGAAATATCTTAATGAAGAAAAACAAGGCAGACATGAAGAAGCTGTCTATTGGGCAAAACAATTTTTATCCTTTAATAACCGAATTTATAATCATGTTTACGGTGATTTATATGCACCTATAAAAAAGTTTGTTAATCCGAATTATACGCCTGCTGATGATGCCGTATTATCTGTTGTCAATGAAGTTCGATTAGAGCGTTGTCAAGTCAATGTGCCGTTAAGATTTAGTATTAAAATATCTAATACCGGTAAATCGCCAATGTTTCTTTATGATATTGGAACCAGTTGTGATTGTATCAAATTGATAAGCGCATCTGAACAAACTTTAATGCCTCAAGAAACGAAAATTGTAGATTTTGAGTTCACGGCGGATACGCAAGGCGAATTATCTCGGGAAATAACCTTTATCTCGAATGCGACAAATTCTATGGAAAAAATTCAGGTTTTGGCTAAGGTAAAAGAAAGCTGAAAAATATTTCACAAATTTTTGGGATTTTCAAAATTTTGTATTATCTTTGCAATACTCTTAATTGAATGTCCAGCAGCACTTACATCGGGTAAATGGTTTGACACCCAATTAAGAGTTTTTTCGATATTATCGTCCAAAAGAATACCCATAGGAAATATTCAACATCGTAGCAAAGCCACTATGGCCGAATCGTTGCGAGAAATGTCCCTGCAATTGATGCTTTTTGTGAATCGTGTAAGATGCTGATGTTTTCAAGATGAGTTGATGTTTGCGGCTGGCATCTTGTGTTTCGGAAACGGTAATTCGCCAACGACCTCGTTTTTCGGAGAAAGTGTTGCTGAAAAAGGCCGTTAATCCAAACGAAGAGCGGTTTTCACCGGCAAATTCGTCTTGATTTAAAAATGCCGAAAGCCCAAAGTTTCTACCGCTTTTCTGCGACCATGTATAGTTGACTGACGATGTTACAAAACGGCCGTTTTGCGAAGCCTTTTGCAGGGACATGAAAAGTTGGATTTGCTGTTGCGAATGTGATGTTTCGCGAAAGCGATAACCAATGGAACCATCGCCATGTTGTTCCGTTTGGCGAAAGGCTAACGTGTCTAAATTGGCATAAGGATTGGTGTTTTCGTATTCCGTGAGAGATTTTTCTACACGAAAAAATGTTTGGAACGTAGAATAATTTAGATTTCCGAAAAACCTTGAAAGCCCACTGTAATCAAGATTTACAGCATAAACAAATCGTTGATTGGAATTTATTTTTTGATGTTTCAAATCATCACGTTGCATGCCAAACCGCCCGCCAACGGTAATATTCTTAAATTTATGAGAACTGTTTATGGTCAAATTTTCGAAATCATTTGCAAAATAATACGTGCCTAAACTTTGATAATATGGATCCACATATTCATACCCAATATTCAAAAACGGCGCGCCAATATTAATTTTGTAAGCGTGAAAAACAGCGGTTGACAAGTGATAGGGCAAACATAAACCGATCCAATCACGAGGTTTGGAATTTGGATCAACTGTTTCGTCATTGGTGTTTCCGGTCAACGCAGAAGTGGCTAAATCCCCTGAAATCAGTATGTTTTTAGATAACGTCCAATGTCCGGACAAGCCAAGTACAACATTTTCTTTCGGAGAAAGATCAATATTTTCGTCGGCCAAATCTTTAGCTTTGAAAAATGAACCACCGATGCCGTATTTTTCTCCTTTATATGCAATTTTTGCACCATAGCACCGACGCAACAGCGAGCCGTTTAATCCATTGCTATCGGCCGGTTGATAATCGTTCAATCGGCCGTATAGCACGGAAAATGTCCAATGTTCGTCAGGTTGAATCTCTATCAGGGCGCCACGAAACCGGTGTCCCGATAGACTGTAAGGTGAAAATTGCACATTTGATTCGCCGAATTGTGCGCGAATCCGGCGATAAGACGGGGCAAACCGCCATTGAGAAAATGGTAGTCCGTATGCAAGTTTTTGATTGCTATACATCATGGAAAACGGCAGTGCAATGCCAAAAAATTCAGGTGTATAATTTGCAGAAAGCACGTAAGTAAAGGGGTTTGACGAATGTTTATCAAATTGGCTTAATGTGTTTAATGTCACTGCTCCCTTGTGTGAAAAGGGTTTGGAATGCAAAATTCGATCAATGTCTTGCCCACTAAAAACATTACTAATAGCAAGACTAATCAATAAAAAATACGACCTCATAATATTGAAATTTTAATGAATGATAAGTTGTGCACTAAGTTGTTCTTTCCCTGCAAACACACGGAATACATAAACGCCGTGAGATTGTTTTTTCAACGAAATTTGTTGATTGGCCATCCCGTTTGAATCACTTTTGACTTGTCCGGAAAGTGCGAGAATCCCTGTTCCTACATGGGTTAACGTCCAATGTAAGGTTGTAGATTTTTTGGTCTGTACGGAAAAATTAAATTGGTCGTGTGCGGGATTTGGAAAGAGTTTGAGATCGGAAAGCGACACTGTTTTTGCGGATTTCAGACGAAGATGTTCATTAATCGGCATTACGTAAACAATACCGTCTCGTTCTTTGAAACAACCGTTTTTATACGTGATTAAGCGAATTTGATATTGTCCGGTATCGGAAAAACGAAGATGCAAATATTCGTCATTTTGAGAAAGAACTCGAGCAGACGGCGAAATCGACCAAACAACACTATCTACAAGCGATAAACCAATATTAGCCACTACAAAATTTTCATCAATGACGGCTTCATGACTGTGCCAAAATTCAGCATCTATAGTGTCCGGTAAATGTTTAATATGTATCGTATCAAATGCCGTACAGCCATCCGGATTTTCTGCAATCACAGTATATTCGCCGGTTTCGGAAAGATTGACAGAATCTCCGAAATGGAAGAACGAACCGTTTTTTGTCCAGAAATAGGTTAAATCTTCATTAGACAAATGAATTGGAAGTGTTTGCTGATGACAAAGTGTTCGGTTAGAACCAAGTTTTATGTGCAGTTTCTCGGGTTCGGTTACTTTGTAAATTGCAGTTATAACTTGTCCGATAGAATCTGTTACGGTTGCGCTGTATAAACCACTTTTTTGTCCGGTTAAGATCATCGTCGAATCCCCTGTATTCCATTGAATTTTGTAAGGCGATGCGCCGCCGCAGATATTTAATTTCAATGTCGCATTCGAATCTGCGAAACATCGAATAAAATTGATTTGCTCAATATGCGCTGTTAACGGTGTTTGTAGGTGAAACGATTGACTTTTTTGACAACCGTTGGCATCTGTTGCCGTAACGTGATACATACCACCACTCAAGTTTTGAAGTTGTGAGGTTTGTTCGAACGTATTCCAACGATATTGGTAAGGTGATACACCACCGGAAACAGATAGATTAATAGCGCCGTTGACAGGATTCGGACATTGCGGTTGAATTATCTCTCCGGTCATAACCAGATGTGCAGGTTCATCAATTTGAATCGTGAAATTTGCGGAAATTCCCAAACTGTCGGTAACATCCAAATGATAAGTTCCAACGGTTAAAGAATCTATTGTTGCCGTTATTTTTCCATGACTCCAAAGATAGGCGTATGGCGGTATTCCTCCGGAAATATGTGATGTCAACGTTGCGGAATATTCGCCTGCGCAAGCGATTAAGCGATCTTGCGTAACGGTTAACATCAAAGGTTCAGAGGTTGTAATGTTGAATGTGCCATACGCCTGATTGCCGTTTTTATCTGTTACCGTAACAGAATATGAACCTTCCGAAAGTCCGGTTAAATAAGATGTTTTCTCGCCGTTTTCCCAACGATATTTATAAGGCGGAAAACCTCCTAAAGCCTTTACATGCAGTTCTCCATCGGAAGGTTTTGGCGTTAGGCGTCCTTGCACACTTCCTCGATAGCTCACAGGTTTAATCGACAGAGCGGAAATTTCTAAAATTTCAGGATTGTTTACGGCTATTGGCGATGACCATTGACAACCGTTAGAATCCGTTACCTGTAAGGTATAAATGCCTGCCGGAATATCTGTAATTTGCGAATGCCGACAAAGTGTGTCATGGTTGGTCCAAAGATAGGAATAAGGTTTAATTCCGCCTTGAACATCAGAAAAAATAGCACCGTTGCTTAATTCGTAACCGCTGACTTCTTTTATAAAATACTCAACAACCAATGGTTCGGGTTGCGTCAAAACCGTTTCAAACGTTGACCATACGCCAAGCGAATCTTGTACAATAACGGCGTAGTGTCCTGCTGTCAATCCTTGCAGCAGGACTGTACTATCGCCAAGATTCCACCGATACGAATAAGGTGGAATTCCACCGCTTACAATGGCTTGCAAAAATCCATCGGAATTTCCGAAGCACAATGGAGAAACTGCGGAAATGGTGGTTGTTAAAGGTTTATTTTTTACAATGAAAAATGTGTCCGAAACGCTGTATCCTTTGCTATCGGTTACAATCAGAGCGTAGTATCCTCCCGTTAATGAATCTATACATGGTGTGTTTTTAGACATGAGTTGAATCCATTCGTTGTTCGGTTGTTGATAAAACCATTGATAGGAGTAAGGTTTCACACCACCTTCGACCTGACTATAAATACGTCCGTCGTTCGGTTCTGCGGGAACAATGCCTTGAATGGCGCCGAAATATGTGCAAGGATAAGCTTGTCCGGAAAGTGTTAATGAATCGGGAGTCTCTACGGAAATGCTATCTTCCAGCCAACAGCCGTTAGCATCGGTTAATCGCAAATGATAGGTTCCTGCTCGCAAACCTTCGACAGAAGCGGCAGTCGAACACCCCCACTCAAACGTGTATGGAGGTGTTCCGCCGCTCGCAACGGCCTGAATGGAACCGTCGCTTGCACCCCAACCACTCACGGAATCAGCCGATAGAACAACATTCAAAGGCTCCGGTTGCGAAACGTAAATTCGATCGAAACTTCGCACGCCACGACTATCCGTAACTTCAAATTCGTACGTGCCGATTGCAAGATCCGTTTGTTGCAAAACCGTGTCGTTATTGTGTTTCCAACGATAACGGTAAGGAGGAATACCGCCTTCAACTGACGCTTGCAGAATTGCATCATTACTTTCAAAACAGTTGATACGAGCAATATTTTGCACGGTTGCCGTTAGCGGAAGACGTTGCGGTAACTCAATGGATATGGTTTGTTCGCATGAATTAAAATCACGGATTGTTGCATGGAATGTGCCAAACGAAAGATTAGAAATCTCATTATTCGTACTGCCGTTAGACCATTGATACGTATATGGTGGCGTACCCTGTTCGGCTGCAATGCGGATTAAACCGGTGTTTTCAGATGGTTTAACAACACCTAATTCCGAACCGGAATACGATTGTTCAATTTTTTCAACGACCTTTACTTGTAAAGGTTTCGACGGATTATGTAGTATGGTTGAATATGAAGTCGAACAATTATGTTGATCGGAAATCGTTACCGAATAAGTGCCGGCGCTTAATTGATCCGCAAATTTTGATGTTTCGCCATGGCTCCAAACGTAGTGATAGGGCGGTGTTCCACCTTTCGGTTCAATGTGAATATGTCCGTTGTTTGAACCGTAACAAAGAGGATGAGATTCTGATTTGACAGTGAATTTAAGCGGTTCGGGTTCCGAAACAACGAACGAAAACGTAGATTTTAATCCTTCGGATTCACAAATCACAGAATATTTTCCAACGGATAAATTTTCCAAATACAACTGATTCTCGTTTAGCAATAGGTGTCCATTTTTGTACCATGAAAGTGTTATTTCATTTGCCGGCTTACGCTTAATAATCGCTTGTAAAGACGCTTCGGAACTACCTTGGCACGAAATCGGCGAACCTTCTTCAATACGCACGTGCAGCGTTTTACTTGGAATCTCAACAGAAGCCGAAAATGGTATTTCGCATTGATTATGGTTGAAACGAATTTTGCCTAAATATTTTTCCGGAGGTAAATTTTCCAAATGAATATTGGATTTTTTATATTCTGTTTTATTCAAAAAAATAGAACAATCATCAAGATAGTTTTTCACTGAAACTGTAATTTTTCCATCATTCAAAACCTTTGGAATATCTTGATAATACTCGGTTCCGGAAGAATGAACAATATCCGTTTCAAATTTTAGATCTTCCGGATTTTGAACACGGATCGTTGTGGATAGTGAACTCATATTTATTCCATCAGCCGTACCTTCCACTTGTAAAAAATAATCTCCGTCGGATAAACCTTGATTAAATAATAACGTTAATCCGTTTGAATCCGGTAAAAATCCCAAATCTATTCGATCCAGAGGTTTTTGGTTTTCGTCAACGTTTTGATACAAATAAGCACCTGTAATTTTTTCGTTTGGTTTAAGTGTTCGATTAAACAGAACAGACAGCGGTTGTGGTGCCTCATTCGGACAACGAACCGTTGTTCTATACAATGATTTTTCAAACTGAGTCGATAAAGGAAAAAATGAAACACTTACCGGAGGCGAAGCGACTGCAAAATCAGAAGGAATATGAGAGGGATGATAATAAAGTGAGTCACAGTATTTCAATCGGAAATAAATAGGGGAATTGAATTTGGCATCCGGAATATCGGAAAATGCAATATGTAAGGTTTTCCCGACAAAATCGTGTCTGTTGCTTAAAGGTCGCATCGGATTTGTATTTGCTTTTTGAGTTGAAAAATGAATCCCATCCAAACTGTATTCCCAAACAAAATCGGCATTCACATAATCATTAATTGCACAAACCGCTTCTAAAACGACAACTTCTTCTTTAGAGAACGTTGATCTTTTAAGAGGTTTAATTGTTGCTTTGTGATCCGGACACACCGACATAAGCATAGTACAAGTAGAAAGGTCAGACATGGAAGTCCCTAAAAAAAGATAATTCATGAATAATTCGTGAGAACGAAGAAATCGCACGTCATTAAGTGAATAACCTCTGCCTAATTGTGTTTGCGGTGTTGTCGCAGTCATAAAACAAACACCCAGATTGAACGGCTCTTGAACATCATAATTACACCATATTTCTTTAGAATGGCCTTTGTTAAGTTGAAAAGTCGAATATGTTTGCCTGAAATAGTCTTTATCAAATGCGTCTTCTGTCGAAAAGTCGATTTGAAAATCAAGCACCATATCCCTGCCGGAAAAATATATGGGATACATTGAACGGTTTCCTTCCGTCTTCGCTTGTCCGTAAAGAATGTAACGGGCTTGTTGTTGACTAAAACTTTGTGCACACATAAGGACCAAAAAAATGGTCAGCAAAATACAATTTTTTGTTTTCATATTAATTTTGTTTTGAAATTTGCCGCAAAATTAGAAATAAAACACGCACGTTTTCAAAATTTTAAGTTAAAAAGTGTTAAAACTTAACAAACTTTAACAAAATTTTTTGTATCTTTGTCGTTCTGAAAAATTTAACCATGACTAAAATGAACCTAAAAAAGCCCGTTTTTCTGCTGTTTTTTTTGCTAATTGTTAAAATTGCCGGTTTTTCGCAAAGCGATAAGACGTTTGAAGTGCTGAAAAACTTGGAAATTTTTTCCACAACTTACAAAATGTTGCATCTCAACTATGTTGATGAAACGCAACCCGGCAAACTCATGAAAACAGCGATTGACGCTATGTTACAGAGTTTAGATCCTTATACGAATTACATTCCGGAAGCCAATATTGAAGACTTCAAAATGGTTCTTACGAAGGCATCGGAACCCTCATCATGTCGCGTGATGGAAAGACGTATATCTCGGAAATTTACGAAGGATATCCCGCACAAAAAGCAGGCCTTTTGGTGGGCGATTGCATCCTTTCGGTTAATGGCGCTGAGATTACTAATCGCACAAATGACGAAGTGAGTACATTATTGAAAGGTCAAGCCAACACGCCGCTAACCCTCACTATTCAACGATTTGGCGAGTCCAAACCAATTGAAAAAACATTGATGCGTGAAGCAATTAAACTCAAAAATGTGTCTTATTCGGCGTTACTTTCGGATGGAATAGGCTATATCAAACAAGATGGTTTTACGGAAGGCGCCGCTAATGAAGTGAAAGATGCGCTTGTCAAACTCAAAGCCGAAGGTGCGAATAAATTGATTTTAGATCTTCGTGGTAATGGTGGCGGATTGATGAATGAAGCGGTTAAAATTGTCAATTTGTTTGTAAACAAAGGCCTTCCGGTGGTGAGCATGAAAGGCAAAGTGCAAGATCGGAACCAATCGTTTAGTACGCAAAACGAGCCTGTTGATCGCGATATTCCTATTGTTGTGTTGATAGACCGGGCATCGGCTTCCGCGTCGGAAATCGTTGCGGGCGCATTGCAAGACCTCGATAGAGCAGTGATTGTAGGCCAACGCTCGTTCGGAAAAGGGTTGGTGCAAAATATTGTTCCGCTTGAATATAATGCGCAACTTAAAATCACAACCGCCAAATATTATATTCCCAGCGGACGTTGCGTGCAAGCGTTGAATTATGCTGATCGTGATGAAGAAGGCCGTGCGAAAAAAGTACCCGATTCTTTGCGAACAGCCTATAAAACTCAAAACGGACGCACGGTTTACGATGGTGATGGTATCGAACCCGATATTGAAGATGTGGATCGCGCTCAAAAATTTTTGGATAGTGTTGCAAAATTAATTCGGGATTCGGTTCATACATTTCAAGAAGCCGCCGAATTGTTTTCAGATGATCCGAGTGGACGGGTTGGTGGTATTTATACAGGTCCGTATAGCGGAAATGCACGTGTAACGGCGGAAGAAATGGATCCGTCTATTTTCTTTGTGATTGATAAATTTGAAATCGGCGATGTGTCTAATGCCGCTATTTGTGAAATCGGAGAGGAGAGAAGTAAAGAAACGGCCGCTCGTATTGTCATGCTGAAAGCACGTATCGCGCCACACAAGGCAAATTTGGATAGTGATTATGACAAGATTTACAATATGGCTATGGCACAAGCCAGAGAGAAAACAATGAAAGACTGGCTCGATAAAAAATTGAAATCACTTTATGTTCGATTGAGTGATAAATCGAAAGAATGTACATTTCAATACTCATGGGGACAATAATCAATTACGAATTAGGAATTAGGAATTACGAATTGATGTTTTGAAATTCCTAATTCGTAATTCCTAATTCCTAATTTTCAATTCTCAATTCTCAATTCTCAATTCTCAATTAACATGCACACTCCCGAACAAATACAAGACCTCAACCAAAAATACACGATTCTTCGCAATGAAATCGGCAAGGTAATTGTTGGCCAAGATCAAGTTGTGAAAGACCTTTTGATCACGATTTTCAGTCGTGGCCATGCATTGTTGATTGGTGTTCCGGGGTTAGCGAAAACGCTGTTGATTAATACGCTGTCGCAAGCGTTAGACCTGCATTACAGCCGCATTCAATTTACGCCGGATTTAATGCCTTCGGATATTTTGGGCTCGGAAATTTTAGGTCAGGATAGGAGTTTTAGATTTATTAAAGGTCCTGTTTTTGCCAATATCATTTTGGCTGATGAAATCAACCGGACACCGCCGAAAACGCAGGCTGCGCTGTTGGAAGCCATGCAGGAAAAAGCGGTTACAGTAGCCGGTGAAACCTATCAGCTTCCCAATCCGTTTTTCGTGCTTGCCACACAAAACCCGATTGAGCAAGAAGGCACGTATCCCTTGCCCGAAGCGCAATTAGACAGGTTCATGTTCAATATTATGTTGAACTACCCTTCGTTTGAACAAGAATTGAATATCGTTAAACAAACCACGAACGACCAATCCTATACTCTTTCAAAAGTGATGAATGCTGAGGAAATAGGGATGTTTCAGTCGTTAGTGAGAGCGCTTCCCGTTCCGGACAACGTGTTGCAGGAAGCCGTGAAAATTGTGTCAGGATCTCGACCAAATACTGCACAAGCGAAATCCGTTGCAACGCAATATCTGCTTTGGGGCGCAGGCCCGAGAGCCTCGCAAAATCTGATTATCGGCGCAAAATGTCACGCTGCCTTGAATGGTAAATTTTCGCCGGATATCGAAGATATTCATGCTGTGGCACACCAAGTGCTTCGTCACCGTTTGGTGAAAAACTACAAAGCCGAAGCAGAAGGGGTTTCTACGGATGATATTATCAAGAAACTGTTGTAGAATTAGGAATTACGAATTATAAACTTCAAAACATCAATTCCTAATTCCTAATTCCTAATTCGTAATTGAATTATTTCATATTGTGATAAACACTCGTCACATCATCGTCCTCTTCAATTTTGGCGATGAGTTTTTCAATCTCCGCTTGTTGTTCGGGAGTAACGTCTTTGGTGTCTAACGGAATGCGTTCAAAACCGCCGGAAATGAGTTCCAGATTATGTTCTTCGATATATTTCTGAATACTGCCGTAAGCCTCGAATGGGCCGTAAATCATGAGTTCGCCTTCGTCGTTTTTGAAAATATCTTCAACGCCGAAATCAATCAATTCGAGTTCCATTTCGTCTAAATTCAGATGGCCGTTATCTTTCACTTTGAACACGCATTTGTGTTCAAACAGAAAATCCAAACTGCCTGTTGTTCCTAACGAACCGTTGAATTTGCTGAAATAACTGCGGATGTTGGCAACCGTTCGCATGTTATTATCGGTGGCTGTTTCCACAACAACGGCAACGCCGTAGGGCGCATAACCTTCGTAAACAATTTCTTTATAATCGGCTTTATCCTTTTCAATCGCACGTTTGATGGCACGTTCGATATTATCTTTCGGCATGTTTTCCGATTTCGCTTCTTGAATCAATGCACGCAAACGTGGATTGGTGTCGGGATCGGTGCCTGATTTGGCAGCCATTGTGATTTGTTTGCCAATACGTGTAAACACGCGGGCCATGTTGCCCCAACGTTTGAATTTGGTTGCTTTGCGGTATTCAAATGCTCTTCCCATAGTTGTTTGATCGTTTAGTTGTTTATTTGTTTTTTGAGGTTAAAGGTTAATCGCTCGCTTTGCTCGCTGGTTAACGGTAAACGGAGCTTCGCCTTATTTCTGAATGCGTACCCTTTGCGATTAGTCGCAGCACCTTTTACCATTTACCTTTCACCGTTTACCCTTTACCGTTTCCGTTGCATCTCCTGCTGCTTCCGCGCCATCTCTTCAATTCGTTTTTGAAATTTGGATTTCACAACCGGCTTTTTCCGGGCATCGGCAATCATACGGTGAATTTTTTCTTCGTTGATGAATTTGCCGGTAATCCAAGTAATCAGGAATGTCATACATGTTGAAAGAAAATAATAGTAGTTCAGCGCAGCCGAGAAACTATTCAGAAATCCCAAGAACATAATCGGCATCAAGTACATCATAACTTTCATGCCGGGCATGGCTGCCGATGAATTTTGACGCATGGTCATTCGCGTGTAAAACAAGTTTGAAATCGCCATTAACAGCGCAAACAAGCTCACATGATTACCGTAAAACGGAATGTTGAACGGCAATGTGCAAATGGAGTCAAAACTTGATAAATCGTCTGCCCAAAGAAACGGTTGTTGACGTAATTCAATACAAGCGGGAAAAAACCGGAACATGGCAATCAAAATCGGAAACTGTACCAACATTGGAATACAGCCGGATAATTGATTAATGCCGGCTTTTTTGTAAAGTGCCATCGTTGCACGTTGTTTTTCTAAAGCTTGTTCGGGCTTGGGATATTTTTTGTTGAGTTCGTCAACTTCCGGTTTGACAACACGCATTTTTGCCGATGAAATATAGGATTTCAGCGTAAGCGGCGATAATACAATTTTTAGTAAAACAGTCAAAATTAAAATAATGATGCCATAACCGACATTGTATTTCTGTAAGAAATCGAACACAGGAATCACAGCAAAACGATTGACCCAGTGCATTAAGAAGAAACTCCAACCCAGCGGAATTAAGTGTTCCAAATCTTTTTTGTAAGAGGTTAAAATGGAATATTTATTAGGCCCCAAATATAAATTCATGTTAATGCTATGATTTTTCTCTGCTTTATAAGACAGGCCAATCAAGGCATTCAGCGTTTTTACATAAGCAGGATCCGATGCCAAATTTTGGTCCACATAATTGGCCAAATCGGCATTCATAATCGGCTCGTCTTTCATGATTAAAACGGACGAAAAAAACTGATGTTTGAATGCCACCCATTGCAACGGAGTTTTGAATTCTTCCCTATCGTCGCGGGTTTCGCTCAAATAATCCACATCATCGTTGCTTGGTTTATAGTAAACCGCCGTGTTTGGATCTTCCAGATTTTTCGCTTTTTCGTTTCGTGGCAAATTCGCATTCCAATGTAAGTCAATGAAATTGGTTTTATTGGTAATGAGGTCGTCCATACCAACAAAATTAATTTGGAAATCAATCATGTAATCATTGCCTTTGAAGCCGTAAACAAATTCGACATAACGCGACAAGTCAGTGCCTTCATCGCCACTTTCCGCATACAACCGCATGGCGATTTGCGCCGTTTGTTCTCCGGTAATTTTCGTACCGTTCGGCGTATTGGAAACCATTTGGAAATAGTAGTCTTTACTATTGATTAGACGATTATTCACAAAGAATGAAATGAAAAATTCCTGCCAATTTTGATCAAACAAATAGAGCGAATCTTTGGTCCACGTGAGATAATTTTTCAGATTAAGACTTTCGATCGTTCCTCCGAGATTTTGGAAATTCACCGTAAACACATCGGTTTCGAGGGTTGTGCGTTGAAATTCACCATCCAAACTGTTGGAAAAAATGTTTTGATCATCTTTTGGTCGAGGTCTGTTCTGTTCCGGTTCTGCCGTAGCGGTTTCGGTTGCCGGATTTTCTTCGGATAAACGTGCCAGCGAGTCTTGCCGCAATGCTTCTGCGAGAAGTTGTTCCTGACGTTCACGTGCGATTTGTTCGCGCTCTTCTGCACTTGGCGCTGCCCACCAACTGTATCCTGCAAGCATGGCAAAAATGAGCAGCAGACCGATAATTGTACTTTTATTCATAAATTAATATTTTCAACAAGTTTGCAAAGATACAAAAAAAAATTGAAATAAACAAACGTCATGCCGAGCGCAGTCGAGACATCTCACAGCAAGGGGACTCTTCGACGAAGATTGGAATGACGGTTTTTGTGATGATGTTAAATTTTTCTCAATACCATTCCCACACGATTGGGAATATACAACTTCAACATCGCCTTTCCTGCTTCTTGATTGGTACAATATTTCAAGGTTGTATCTATGCGGTTTGGCCCGCCGAATGCCGTGTCATCACTGCAAAGCAGGATTTTGTAAGCACCCTCGTCAATTTGAAAACCATAATCCGTAACCTGAAAACCGGATTGCCATCTTGTTTGGCCCGGAAGACAGAGGCCTTGAAAATGAGGATTTGATCCGGAATATTTTGCACAATCGCAAACGGCTGAAAATCGAACATCGTATCTTGTTTGATAAGATGAATCATGGCTTTATCAAAGTCGTTCAAAAAATGATATTTCAACAATTGATCATCGCACAAATGCCATTGACGACGGGCATATTGATAACTCCAACCATTGCCTTCCCTTGGAAAATCAATCCATTCGGGATGTCCAAACTCGTTGCCCATAAAGGTCAAGTAGCCGTCTCCCGCAGTGGCCAACGAAACCAAGCGTATCATTTTATGTAATGCAAGACCTCTATCCACAAGCAAACTCGGCGTGATCACACTCATTGAGGAATACATTTCCTTGTCTAATAATCGGAATATAATCGTTTTGTCGCCAACCATGGCTTGGTCGTGAGATTCGGCGTAACTGATAGTTTTTTCGTCGGCACGTTTGTTGGTGAGTTCGTAATACAAATCGCCTACATGCCAGTGTTCATCGGACTTTTCTTTGATGAGTTTAATCCAATAATCGGCTACACCCATACTCATTCGGAAGTCAAACCCCAAGCCGCCATCATTCAAAGGTGCTGCCAATCCGGGATATCCGCTTACATCTTCGGCAATAGTTATGGCTTCAGCATTGATTTCGTGAACGACCATATTGGCTAAAGCCAAATAGGTGAGAGCGTCCTCATCTTGCGCTCCGTCAAAGTACATGGTGTAATTCGTAAACGCCGTACCCATGCCGTGATGCCAATACATCATCGACGTTACACCGTCGAAACGAAAACCGTCGAAACGAAATTCATCCAACCAATATTTCAAATTGGAAAGTAAAAATGCAATGACTTCGTTTTTTCCGTAGTTGAAACATTTGGAGTCCCATATTGGATGATTGCCACGAGCGCCTTCGTAGAAAAATTGCGTGGACGTACCGTCAAATTTAGCCAATCCTTCCAATTCATTTTTTACGGCATGAGAATGCACAACGTCTAAAATTACGGCAATGCCTAATTTGTGTGCCTCATCAATCAAGGCTTTCAGCTCTTCCGGTGTGCCGAATCGCGAACTTACAGCAAAGAAATTGGACACTTGATAGCCGAACGAGCCGTAGTACGGATGTTCCTGAATAGCCATCATCTGAATGGTATTGTAGCCCAAACCGGCAATGCGAGGCAACACGTTTTTACGAAATTCGGTGAATGAAGAAATTTTGGGTTCTTCGCCGCTCATGCCGATGTGAACTTCGTAGATGAGTGGATTTTTCAGGTGTTTCGACGTTTTGTGTTTCCATTGATAGGGGGTTGGCGACCAAACTTGTGCACAAAATACTTTGCTTTGTTCATCTTGAATTACACGTTTGACGTGGGTTGGCAAACGTTCGCCGGAACCGCCGTCCCATTCGATATACAGTTTGTACAAATCACCATGTTTGACGGCATTTTGCGGCAATTCGATTTCCCAATTTTCACTGTTGTCAATTCGTTTGAGTTGAAATTCGGGTTTGCGTTGCCAATCGTTGAAATCGCCAATCAGCCAAATGGTTGTTGCATTTGGTGCCCATTCACGAAAAGCCCAGCCTGTTTGAGTTTGATGCAAACCGTAATATAAATGCCCATTGAAACAATCGCTCAATTTTTTTTTGCCTTGCGTAAAGTCGAAAGCTTTGATTAATGTGCGTTGCAAGCGATTTTGAATCACATGTTCATAGGGTTTCAACGCGGGGTCGTTTTTAACGAGTATCGGAGTGAGCGGTTTCATAATTTGCAAAATCGAGTGTCGTCGATGTTTTTTTAGGCAATAACTTTCTTCTTCTGTAAAGTAGGTATAGATACACGCTTTACAGAAGTGTTAGGTTTTGCAGTTTTGAGTTTCAAGTTTGCGATGCAAGCCGAAATCTCATCCAATTCTTTTTGTGTTGCTCGGCGCGACCCGATAACGAAGTCAACATCCAAAGGTTCTCTAATTAGTCCCATAGCATTATGTATTAAAATATCTTTGCACCAAGTTGCTTGCAACCGGTGTTGGTATAATTATTTTATGTCCGAAAGAAAATGCACCTAATGTTTTTTCGTAATGTTCAATTAATTTGGTTTTTGCAACGAATGCCACATTTCCCTGATAACCTTTCTCGAACGCAATTTGACAAGCAAATGCAATCAAATTTCCGGGAACCCCAAAATACATTTTATGTTTTCCGATATTGAATTTTGCACTTTCAAGCAAATAACATGGTCGAACATTATCTCAAGACATATCAATCCGTGTATAGTTTGCGGATTCATTTCTGTTGTTAATTTATACACATGACTGTTAGGGCTCTTGTATTCTGTATCCCAATCAAACAGCCATGTTTTATCTTTTTTGATTTTGGCTAAATCTTCTTTTGTGATTGGCAATACTTTTGTTGCAAAACTTTCTCCTGTAACCGTATTTTCAATACTGTTGGTCAGTTTGTCAATTTCAAAATCAAGAGCAGTATTTTTTCGTTTAGACATAAAACTAAATTATGCTACAAAGATACGAAAAATAAATGAACTTCACAAATTTTATCAATACTGTACTTCCAAAATCCCTTTCAATTCCAACAGCGAGTTAATCCGATATTCCCCGCTCGGCGGCGATTATTGCAACAATTTATCAATCTGCCCTACGTAGTAAAACGGCACATTGTAAAGATTAAATTCTTTTCCTGCAGGAGTTGCAATTTTATCTATCGAAAACGCATTACTCCAAACCCTTATGGCTGTTGAATGATTTGTATTTTCCATAAAGGCGTGCAACGATTTTAACTTGGCATTGTGTCCGGATTTCACTTCTATTGGGATAATCTTGTTGTCGTGCTGAATGATAAAATCTACTTCGGCTTCGGCATCTTTTTTGTCACGTACCCAAAAATTCCGCCGGTTAGATATTTTGTAATCGCGTGCAAGAAGTTCCTGTGCAACGATTTGCTCGGCAATATGTCCTTTCCAAGCATCAATAATATCTTTTGTTCCAAAAATTTCTTTTTGAAATTTTGCTGCGTAATTGACCAAACCGGTATCTATCCAAAACAATTTCGGAGAACGTTTTAAGTCGGTCGTAATCGGAATTGTACTATATTTTGAGGGATAAGTCAATTCTAAAAGCATAGTTTTTTCAAGTGTGCGAAAGGCTTCGCCCATCTCTCTGGCCTTATAAGGAGAACCGGCAAAACCGCCTAACACAATCCGTTGTGCGGCAAAAGCCCAACCTTCTTTCAAAATATAGCGAATAACATGAGCCATAGTTTGATTTCGTGCATACTTCTCAACGTCATCACTATATCCATTCAAAAGGGTTTCATAAATATCATTCAGCGTTACAAAATCTTTATGTTGAGCGTAATGACTGACAATTTCGGGCATCCCTCCAATCCATGTAAAGGTATTGAATAAATCCATCGTTTTTGCATGAATGGCTTCAGGAATAGAGCCTTCCAAAAGCGCTTTGCGAAGTTCGGTTTCACCCAACGCCCCCAGAAATTCATCAAACGAACAAGGTCGAATGGCCATATACTCAACTCTGCCAACAGGAAAGGAAATATGAGTATCGATCAAACTTTCCAAAAGTGATCCTGCGGCAACCACATGTAGTTCGGGAACAAATTCGTAGAAATAACGAAGTTGTGCAATGGCTTTTTGTGAATTTTGGATTTCATCAATAAACAATAAGGTTTTATTGTTGTTTCGAGGCTTATTGGCATACAAATAAATGGCCGATATAATGTCTTGGATGCCTCTGTCGGATTCAAATAAATCGGAAGCCTGCTTTTCTTCAAGATTTAGGTATAAATAAGTATCAAAATCTTTACTGAACTCGTTGACTAATGTGGTTTTTCCAACTTGTCTTGCTCCCCGTAATATCAAGGGTTTTCGGTTTTTCTTATCTGCCCATTTTCTTAACAGATTTATTGCATTTCGACTAAACATGAGACTTTATTTTTTTTGCAAAGATACAAAAATGTTTCAAATCGGGGGTAAAATTATTAGAATTTTGTTTCAAATCGGGGGTGAAATTGCCAATATTTTGTTTCAAATCGGGAGATAATAGGACTTTCACGTTTCCAAAATCCCTTTCAATTCCCATAATGAGTTAATCCGATACTCCGGTTCAAGGTCGTTTTCATTCGTCGGATTGTACAACACACAATCAATGCCGATGTTTTTGGCGCCTTGAATGTCGGATCTCATATCGTCGCCGATAATCAGACATTCGTCTTTTTTTGCACCTGTTTTTTGCAAAACATGTTCAAAAAAAGCAATATGTGGTTTTTGAAAACCTATATCTTCGGAGATAAACACATCATCGAAAAAGTGCATGATTCCTGAACTTTGGAGTTTTCGATATTGAAATTCCTTAAACCCGTTTGTAATGACATACAGTTTGAAATTCGGTTTCAGAAACTCCAAAACCTCCTTGGCATGCGGCATGAGGGCGTTTTGTTTCGGAACATTTTCTCTATACGCTTCCGCAAATTGAGTGGCCATCAGCAAATCATCTACATTCAGTTCTTTGAACGTTAAATAAAACCGGTTTACGTGCAGGAGTTCTTTCTTGATTTGCCCACGGCCGTAAGCCTCCCACAACATTTTATTGATGATTTTATAGGTCGAAAAGAAGGTTTCGAAATCAAAATTCTGATGTAGGGGTAAGGCATGCCTTACTCCCATATATACCACAAAATCAAAATTTTGATAAGTATCCAAAAGCGCATTCCGGTTATTCGTATCAAAATCCCAAAGCGTGCGGTCCAAATCGAAGAAAAGATGGTTGTATTTTTGCATATTTTACAAAGGTACGAAAAAAAAATGAAAAAAAATGTTAAAAAAAGTTTTGTTAATTCAAATATTTTTTGTAACTTTGCAACCCCAAATTTTGAAGGAAATAGAAAAAGAAAAACAACAAGGAATCAATAAATTAAAAAATAAGATGCCAACAATTCAACAATTAGTTCGCAAAGGTCGCACGAAATTGACCGACAAAAGTAAGTCTCCGGCATTGGATTCTTGCCCGCAACGACGCGGAGTTTGCGTGCGTGTGTACACCACAACGCCTAAAAAACCTAACTCAGCAATGCGTAAAGTTGCTCGGGTACGCTTAACCAACCAAAAAGAGGTGAACGCTTACATTCCGGGCGAAGGTCACAACTTGCAAGAACACTCCATCGTAATGATTCGTGGTGGTCGTGTGAAAGACCTTCCGGGTGTGCGTTATCACATTATTCGTGGCGCTCTGGATACATCAGGTGTGAACGGAAGAAACCAACGTCGCTCTAAATACGGAACTAAACGTCCAAAGAAAAAATAAAACACGAGTAGGGTAGAGCATATATTAAGGTATGCTCGATGATAACGTTAAGTTACCCAAAATGCACGTGAGTAAATAAATCAACACGCACAATAAACAATGATGTGCCTCTGTTAAAAAATCATTTATTGAAGAAAACATGAGAAAATCAAAACCCAAAAAACGGATTATTCTGCCGGATCCCAGATTCGGCGACTCAACAGTAACTAAGTTTGTTAACAACTTGATGCTGAAAGGAAAGAAAAACTTGGCTTACCAAATTTTTTACGATGCTATCGACACCGTTTCCGAAAAAACCAAAGAAGACGGTCTCGAAGTTTGGAAAAAAGCATTAGCCAATGTAACGCCTTCCGTGGAAGTAAAAAGCCGCCGTATCGGTGGTGCAAACTTTCAAATCCCTACGGAAATCCGTCCCGAACGTAAACAATCCATCGGTATGAAACACTTGATCGGTTTCGCACGCAAACGCAATGAGAAATCAATGGCGCTCAAATTAGCCGGCGAAATCATGGCTGCCTACAAAGAAGAAGGCGCCGCATTCAAGAAAAAAGAAGATACTCACCGTATGGCCGATGCAAACAAAGCGTTTGCACACTTTAGATAAAAAACAGAATAGAATGTGGATGAAATAAAACACCCACATTCTATTTTTTTAATTCATAATGCACAAACTTTATAAACTTTCAAACTTTCACACTTTTTAACTTTCACACTTTTTAACTTTCAAACTTTTTAACTTTCACACTTTTTAACTTTCAAACTAACGAATGGCAGACTTAAAACATACAAGAAACATCGGTATCATGGCACACATCGACGCTGGAAAAACAACAACGTCGGAACGAATCCTGTTTTATACCGGTAAAAGCCACAAAATCGGCGAAACACACGACGGTTCGGCAACCATGGACTGGATGGTGCAAGAACAAGAACGTGGAATCACGATTACGTCCGCAGCAACAACCGTGTTTTGGACCTACAATGGCGATGAATATAAAATTAACTTGATTGATACGCCCGGACACGTGGATTTTACAGTGGAAGTAGAACGCTCGTTGCGTGTACTCGACGGTGCGGTAGCATTGTTTTGTGCAGTAGGCGGCGTTCAACCGCAATCCGAAACCGTTTGGCGTCAAGCAAACAAATATCAAGTGCCACGTATCGCATTTGTAAATAAAATGGACCGTACAGGTGCAGATTTTTTCAATGTGGTAAATCAAATTAAGGAAAAACTTGGCGCAAACCCAATTCCGTTGCAAATCCCGATCGGACAAGAAGAATCGTTCAAAGGTGTTGTGGATTTGATCTCTAACAAAGCATTTGTTTGGGACGATGATAAAGGCGTAACCATGCACGAAATAGCGGTTCCGGACGATTTGAAAGAAATTGCAGACGACTATCGCAGCAAATTATTTGAAGGCGCAGCAGAGGAAGATGATAAGTTGATGGAGAAATATTTTGAAGACCCTGAATCAATTACGGAAGATGAAGTGATTGAAATGGTGCGTAAAGCAACCATTGAAATGCGTATCACTCCGGTAATGTGCGGTTCGGCGTTCAAAAATAAAGGTGTTCAACGCTTGTTGGATGGCGTTATGCGCTATTTGCCAAGTCCATTGGACGTGGAAGCCGTAACAGGCATCAACCCTAAAACCGATGCGGAAGAAACTCGCAAACCCAATCCAAAAGAACCGTTCTCTGCATTAGCATTCAAAATCGCAACCGACCCGTTCGTGGGACGTATCGCATTTTTCCGTGTGTATTCGGGACGTTTGGACGCAGGTTCGTATGTGCTGAACGCATCTACCGGAAAGAAAGAACGCATTTCGCGCATCATGCAAATGCACTCCAATAAACAAAACCCGATTGAATTCATTGAGGCCGGAGATATCGGCGCAGCCGTTGGTTTCAAAGAAATCAAAACCGGAAATACGCTTTGCGACGAAAATCATCCGATCATTCTGGAATCCATGAGCTTCCCGGATCCGGTAATCTCTATTTCCGTAGAACCGTTGACTCAGGCCGATGTTGAAAAAATGACCAATGCCTTGATCAAATTGGCGGAAGAAGACCCGACATTCACGGTGAAAACCGATGAAAACTCCGGTCAAACCATCATCAGCGGTATGGGCGAGTTGCACTTGGACGTGTTGCTCGACCGTATGAAACGTGAATTTAAGGTGGAATGTAACCAAGGTCGTCCACAAGTGGCTTACAAAGAGGCCATTACAATTCCGGTTCAACATCGTGAAGTGTATAAAAAACAAACCGGTGGTAAAGGTAAATTTGCCGATATCATCTTTGAAATTGCACCGAACGACGAAGGTGTTAAAGGTCTTCAATTTGCGAATGAAGTTAAGGGTGGTAACATTCCGAAAGAATTCATTCCGGCTATTGAAAAAGGTTTCAAATCGTGCTTGGATAATGGCGTATTGGCCGGCTATCCGCTCGAAGGATTCAAAGTTCGCATTATCGACGGCAGTTTCCACGCAGTCGATTCCGATGCATTGTCGTTTGAACTTTGTGCGAAAATCGGTTTCAAAGAAGCCGCACGCAAAGCGAAATCAATTTTGCTCGAACCGATTATGAGTGTTGAGGTTGAAACACCCGATGCTAATGTGGGTGATGTAACAGGCGACTTGAACCGTCGTCGTGGGGTTCTCGAAGGTGTGGACGCTAAATTCGGCGGACAATCAGTGAAAGCGAAAGTGCCGTTGGCCGAAATGTTTGGCTATGTAACATCATTACGTACCATCACGTCCGGTCGTGCAAGTTCTACAATGGAATACGCCTATCACGCCGAAGCACCGAAAAACGTTGCAGAAGAAGTAATTAAAAACGCTAATAAATAGAAATAAGTTCATAAAGTTCATAAGGTTCATAAGGTTTTTAATCATGCAAACCACCATGGTGCCGACAAAGGTGCCGACTATACTCCCCTTGCCGCCGGTCATGCTGATGCCGCCGATAACGCAGATTGTGATGGCCGTCATCTCATAGGATTGCCCCGAGCGGGGTTCGCCGATGCCGATGCGCGCCGCTTGGTGGACAAATCCGCCGAAAAAATCGTAAAAACCGTTAAATCAACGGGAGCCGTAATCAGTGGACCCATTCCATTGCCTACCGACAAAAAAATCTTCACCGTAAACCGTTCGACATTCGTTAACAAAAAAGCACGCGAACAATTCGAAATGTCCGCCTACAAACGTCTGATTGATATTTACAGCAGCAGTTCAAAAACCATCGACGCATTGATGAAACTCGAATTGCCCAGCGGCGTGGAAGTTGAAATTAAAGTCTGAAAAAACGGTAAACGGTTAAAGGTGAACGGTAAAAGGTGAAAATCACAAATTACTTTATAAACTTTACAACTTTACAAACTTTATAAACTTCAAATAAACAACTAAACAGTTAAACAACTAAACAAAAATAAACAATGTCCGGATTAATTGGAAAAAAAATCGGAATGACTAGCGTCTGGGATGCCTCCGGCAAGAATGTGCCGTGCACTGTAATCCAAGCTGGTCCTTGTGTCGTAACACAAGTGAAAACAAAAGACGTGGACGGCTATGAAGCCATTCAACTGTCTTTTGATGAACAAAAAGAAAAACATACGCCCAAACCTCTCAAAGGACACTTTCTGAAAGCGAATACAACGCCGAAAAAGATTTCGATGGAATTCACTCGCTTTGAAGAAGGTAACCGTAAAGCTCACGGCGAAACACTTAATGTAGATGTGTTCGTTGAAGGAGAATTTATCGACGTGGCAGGGATTACCAAAGGTAAAGGGTTTCAAGGCGTAGTTAAACGTCATGGATTTGGCGGCGTTGGACAAACAACCCACGGTCAACACGACAGAAAACGTGCTCCGGGTTCGGTCGGCGCATCGTCATACCCATCGCGCGTGTTCAAAGGGTTGCGTATGGCCGGTCAAACCGGTAACCAACACCGTAAAATGGTCAATCTTGAAGTAGTAAAAATCGTACCGGAAAAAAATCTAATCCTCGTGAAAGGCTCTGTTCCCGGTCCTAAAGGTTCATATTTAAAATTAGAAAGATGGAGTTAAAAGTTTTAAACATTGAGGGCAAAGAAACTGCGAAAAAAGTTACCCTCAGCGATGCAATAGTTGGTATTGAGCCTAACGACCACGCCATTTATTTGGATGTGAAACAATATTTGGCTAACCAACGTCAAGGTACTCATAAAGCCAAAGAACGCTCGGAAATGTCGGGATCAACACGCAAACTCCGCAAACAAAAAGGCGGCGGTGGCGCTCGTATCGGTGATATCAATTCGCCGTTGTTACGTGGCGGTGCTCGTGTATTTGGGCCCCAACCCCGAGATTATCGTTTCAAGTTAAATAAAAAATTGAAACGTCTGGCACGTAAATCGGCCTTGACATACAAAGCGCAAAAAGATGGTATTATGGTTGTAGAAAGCTTTACTTTCGAAGAACCAAAAACCAAAAAAATGGCGGAAATTATGACAAATTTAAATATTTTTGAAAAAAAATCACTTTTAATTGTGAAAAATCAAAATATTTTCGTATCTTTGTCGTCCCGAAATTTACCGCAGATTAAAGTTGTAAATGTCAGTGATCTAAACACTTATGATATTATGAACGCCAATAATCTGCTGTTTATGGAAGAAGCAGTTGACGCCTTGAATGATTTTTATGCTGAAAATTAAGCACTTACAAAGAAGTAAAAAATAGACAGAAATGAGTATAATTCTAAAACCAATGGTAACCGAAAAGATGACGCATCTCAACGAGAAGCTGAATCGGGTCGGATTTATCGTAGATAAAAAGGCGAACAAAGTAGAAATTAAGAAAGCGATTGAAGACTTTTACAATGTTAAAGTACTTGATGTGAATACCATCAGTTACGCCGGCAAAGTAAAATCCCGCTACACCAAAGCAGGATTCATCAAAGGTCGTACAAACGCTTTCAAAAAAGCAATTGTTACCTTGGCAAAAGGTGAAAACATTGATTTTTATAGCAACATTTAATAGAGATGGCTTTAAAGAAATTCAGACCAACAACCCCGGGTCAACGCAGAAAGTTGGCGAGCACGTTCGAAGAAATTACAACTTCAACGCCGGAGAAAAGCTTATTGGCACCCGCCAGAAAATCGGGAGGACGAAATAATACGGGTAAAATGACTATGCGCTATATCGGCGGAGGTCATAAAAAACAATATCGTATTATCGACTTCAAACGTGATAAAGACGGTATTCCCGCTACAGTGAAAACTATCGAATACGATCCGAACCGTACTGCACGTATTGCGTTGGTCGTTTATGCCGATGGCGAAAAACGCTATATCATCGCTCCAAACGGCTTGCAAGTCGGACAAAAAGTGATGAGTGGTAAAGAGGCTACTCCCGATGTGGGAAATGCCTTATTTATGAGTGATGTGCCGCTTGGTACAATTATTCATAATATTGAGTTGCGTCCGGGACAAGGTGCTAAAATGGCTCGCAGTGCAGGTACAAACGCACAATTGATGAGTCGTGAAGATAAATATGCAATTGTTAAATTGCCTTCCGGAGAAACACGCAAAGTGTTGCAAGCCTGCAAAGCCGTAATCGGTGTAACATCGAATACAGACCACAGTTTGGAAATCTCCGGTAAAGCCGGTCGTTCAAGATGGTTGGGTCGCCGCCCACGCGTTCGTGGCGTAGTGATGAACCCTGTTGATCACCCAATGGGTGGTGGTGAAGGTCGTGCAACCGGTGGACACCCACGCTCTCGCAAGGGTATTCCTGCTAAAGGCTACAAAACACGTCGCCAAAAAAATCAATCCAATCAATTCATCATCGAAAGACGTAAAAAATAATCTGCTATGAGTCGTTCATTAAAAAAAGGTCCGTATATCCACCACAGCCTCGAGAAAAAAGTTCTCGCAGCACAGGAAAGCAAGAAAAAAGTAACCATTAAAACATGGTCGCGCGCTTCGATGATCTCTCCGGATTTCGTTGGACAAACTATCGCCGTTCATAATGGAAACAAATTCATTCCGGTTTTTGTTACCGAAAATATGGTCGGTCATAAATTGGGAGAATTTGCGCCAACACGCATTTTCCGCGGACACGCCGGCAACAAAGACAAAGGTAAGAAATAATATGTTTAATCGTTTAATTGTTTAAGTGTTTAATCGTTATATACTAACAACTCTACAACTCAACAGTTAAACAACTCAACAAAAAGAATATGGGATCAAGAAAACACAATAGCGCCGAAGTTCGCAAAGAAGCCAAAAAGACAACGTATGTTGCCAAATTGGTGGACAACCCGACTTCGCCCCGAAAAACGCGCTTAACAGCAGACCTAATTCGTGGCTTGGATGTAGAAAAAGCCTTGAATATCCTGCAATTCAGCCATCGTGAAGCAGCACCGAAAATGCACAAATTGCTGCGTTCGGCTATCGCAAATTGGCAAGCCAAAAACGAAGGAGTTCGTATGGAAGATGCACAACTCTATATTAAAGAACTTTTCGTTGACGGAGGCCGTATGCTTAAACGCCTTCGCCCGGCTCCACAAGGTCGTGGCTATCGCATTCGCAAACGTTCAAATCACATCACTCTCATCTTGGGAAGTCGTGCCGAACAGTTGGCTGCAACAGAAACAGAAGTAGAATCAACAGAATCAGAAAACTAATTTATCAATAATTCATGGGACACAAAACAAACCCGATAGGTAACAGATTAGGAATCATCCGTGGATGGGACTCCAACTGGTTTGGCGGAAAAAACTTCGGATCCAAATTGGTCGAAGACGACAAAATACGTAAGTATATCAATGCGCGTTTAACCAAAGCAGGTATTGCAAAAATCAATATTGAGCGAACGTTGAAACTCGTAACCGTTACAATTCATGCCGCTCGTCCGGGTATGATTATTGGTAAAGCCGGTTCTGAAGTCGATAAACTGAAAGAAGAGTTGAAAAAAATCACGCAAAAAGAGATTCAAATCAACATTTCTGAAGTAAAACGTCCGGAATTAGATGCTTTACTTACAGCAGCCTCTATCGCTCGTCAGTTGGAAGGACGTGTTTCGTATCGTAAAGCGATCAAAACCGCTATTTCATCGGCTATGCGTATGGGTGCCGAAGGTATCAAAGTGCAAATCTCAGGACGTTTGGGTGGCGCCGAAATGGCTCGTACCGAGCATTTCAAAGAAGGTCGTACACCCTTGCACACCTTGCGTGCCGACATCGACTACGCCTTGGCGGAAGCACACACCACTTATGGCCGTTTGGGCATCAAAGTGTGGATCTGCAAAGGTATCGTTTATGGAAAACGCGACATCGTTCCCGCATTCAGCGGAATGAATACAGACAAACCCGCAGCCGGTAGCGAACGCAGAGGTGGTGGAGAACATCGTGGCGAACGTCGTGGTGGCGGCGGCAGAGGCGGAGACCGCAGAAGATCTACAAATGATAAAAAATAAAATGGTGAATGGTAAACGGTAAACGGTAAACGGTAAATGGTAAATGGTAAGCGGTAAAAAAATTAACCCTTTAACCTTTTAACCCTTTGACCCTTAACCCTTAACCCTTAACCCCGCCCAATCATAAATAAGCGAATAAGTACAAAACAATGTTACAACCTAAAAGAACAAAATTCAGAAAACAGCAAAAAGGCAAAATGAAAGGCAATACCAAACGTGGCGCCGAAATTGCCTTTGGCTCGTTTGCCTTAAAAGCATTGGATTCGGCGTTGATTACAGGACGTCAAATCGAGGCCGCTCGTCAAGCCATTACACGTTATATGAAACGTGAAGGACAAATGTGGATTCGTATTTTTCCGGATAAACCCATCACTAAAAAACCTAACGAAGTACGTATGGGTAAAGGTAAAGGTGCACCGGAATATTTTGTAGCCCGTGTAACGCCCGGCCGTATCTTGTTCGAAGCAGAAGGTGTTTCGGAAGAAACGGCAAAAGAAGCAATGCGTTTAGGGGCACAAAAATTGCCAATCTTAACCAAATTCATCGTAAGACGCGATTACGTAGCCGAATAACATCGTAGGGGCGTATTGCATACGCCCACCATTGAAAAAAACAAAAGAACAATGAAAATAGAAGTCATCAGAGAGTTATCAACATCCGAAATCAAAGAACGTTTGACGGAAGAGAGAAACCAACTCACCAAGTTGAAATTGTCGCATGCCATTTCACCTTTGGATAATCCGAAAAAAATCGGCGAAAACAGAAAAACGGTCGCACGATTGTTAACCGAATTAAAAAAACGCGAACTTGCCGAACAACAAGCGCAATAAATCTACACCTGTAATATGGAAAGAAATTTAAGAAAAGAACGGATTGGCCTTGTTGCAAGCAACAAGATGGACAAATCAATCACGGTAGTTGTTGAACGCAAAGTGAAACACCCGATGTATGGAAAATTCGTAAAAAAATCCACGAAGTTCATGGCACACGACGAAAAAAACGAGTGCAATATCGGTGATACCGTAAAAATCATGGAAACCAGACCTTTGAGCAAAAACAAATGCTGGAGATTAGTTGAAATTATCGAAAGAGTTAAATAGTTATGATACAACAAGAATCAAGATTATCTGTGGCCGATAACAGCGGTGCTAAAAACGTGCTTTGTATCCGAGTTTTAGGAGGTACAAAACGTCGTTATGCAAGCGTAGGCGACAAAATCGTAGTTAGTGTGAAAGATGCCATTCCTTCCGGAAATATCAAAAAAGGAGCGGTATCGAAAGCAGTAGTCGTAAGAACGAAAAAAGAAGTACGTCGTCCGGACGGCTCTTATATTCGCTTTGACGACAACGCTGTAGTGCTGCTGGCAGCCAACGAAGAAATGCGTGGAACACGTATCTTTGGCCCCGTAGCCCGAGAATTGCGCGAAAAGCAATTCATGAAAATTGTTTCACTTGCACCGGAGGTGCTTTAAACCGAAAAACTTATCCAAATGAAATTGCATATCAAAAAAGGAGACACGGTAAAAGTTTTGGCCGGTAACGATCGTGGTAAAGAAGGCAAAGTGCTTTCGGTTGAAGTTAAAGACCAACGCGCGATTGTGGAAGGTATCAACATGGTGTCGAAACACTCCAAACCGAATGCTAAAAACCCGCAAGGCGGCATTGTGAAAAAAGAAGCTTCCGTTCATATCTCAAACCTGATGGTGGTGCATAACGGTGTGGCTACACGCATCGGACGCAAAGTCGATGAAAAAGGAAAATCAGTTCGCTATTCTAAAAAAACAGGGGAAACTATTAAATAATGAAATATACACCAAGATTAGCTGAAAAATACCGTAAAGAAATTGTGCCCGCTCTGAGTAAAGAGTTCGCATACAAATCGGTTATGCAAGTGCCTCGCTTGCAAAAAATCTGCCTCAACCAAGGGTTGGGCACAGCTATCGCCGACAAAAAATTGATTGACGCCGGCGTTGAAGAAATGACAAAAATCGCAGGACAAAAAGCCGTTCCGACGAAATCCAAAAAAGACATCTCGAACTTCAAATTGCGTTCGGGTATGCCTATCGGTGTTCGTGTAACGCTTCGTGGAGAAAGAATGTACGAGTTTTTGGATCGTTTGATTACGGTTTCAATTCCTCGTGTTCGCGACTTCCGTGGGATTAGCGATAAAGGTTTCGATGGACGTGGTAATTACACATTCGGTATCACCGAACAAATTATCTTTCCGGAAATCGACATTGATAAAGTAAGTAAAATTAATGGTATGGACATCACGTTCGTAACAACAGCAAACACGGATAAAGAAGCGTATGCACTGTTGAAAGAATTTGGTATGCCGTTCCAAAAAAATAACTAAGAAAGAGTTAAGACTATGGCAAAAGAATCCATGAAAGCCAGAGAGCTCAAGCGTCAAAAAATGGTTGCGAAGTATGCAGCCAAACGTGAGGCATTGAAAAAAGCGGGAGATTACGAAGGTTTACAACACCTTCCGAAAAACGCTTCACCCGTTCGTCTGCACAACCGTTGCAAACTGACCGGTCGTCCGAAAGGATACATGCGCACGTTCGGAATTTCGCGTATCAACTTCCGTGAAATGGCGCTGTCAGGGCAAATCCCCGGCGTTAAGAAAGCGAGTTGGTAATAATTGTAGGGGCGAGGCATGCCTCGCCCCTACGGAAACCAAATAAATACGATACTCTGATGCAGCATAGAGTCATCAAAAGTCAAACACAAAACACAAAACACGAATGATCACAGACCCAATTGCAGATTTTCTAACTCGGATTAGAAATGCAGTGATGGCCAAACACCAAATGGTGGAAGTGCCGGCCTCAAACATGAAACGTGCAATCACGAAAATCTTGTTTGAGAAAGGATACATCTTGAACTATAAGTTCGAAGATGGTCCGAAACCAACTATTAAAATCGCTTTGAAATACCATCCGGTAACCAAAGTGTCGGCAATCAAAACGATTGAACGTATCAGTAAACCCGGTTTGCGTAAATATGCGCATACCGAAAACCTTCCTCGCGTGATGAACGGCTTGGGTATCGCTATCATCTCTACCTCTCATGGTTTGATGACCGATAAAGAAGCACGCACGCAAAATGTAGGTGGTGAAGTTATTTGTTATGTAAGCTAATCAGAAGGAGGAAGAGTTATGTCAAGAATAGGAAAAGCACCCATTAGCATCCCAAGCGGCGTTGAAATCAAAGTCGCTCAAAATAATGAAATTACAGTAAAAGGACCAAAAGGCGAATTGAAACTCGCTATGGATCCCGATATTAAATTGGAAATCGAAGGCACTACGGCTACCGTTGTTCGTCCGACCGACCAAAAACGCCATCGTGCACTGCACGGCTTGTACAGAGCATTAGTTGCAAACATGGTGAAAGGAACTTCGGAAGGATTCAGCACCACGTTGGAAATTGTCGGCGTAGGTTATAAAGCCAATGTCGATGGACAAATTTTGGAATTGTCGTTAGGTTATTCGCACAACTTGTTCATGCAATTACCTGCCGAAATCAAAGCAACGGCAACGGCTGAAAAAGGTAAAAACCCAACGCTTACGCTAACCTCTCACGACAAAGAATTGTTGGGTTTGGTTGTCGCAAAAATCCGTTCGTATCGCAAACCTGAACCGTACAAAGGAAAAGGTATCAAATTTGAAGGCGAAGTATTGCGTAGAAAAGCAGGTAAATCAGCGTCAAGTAAATAATAATGATGTAGGGGCGAGGCATGCCTCGCCCCTACAAGACACAAAATATCAGTACAAATGTCAATCACAAAACAATACAGAAGACAACGCATTAAATTGCGTCTTCGCAAGAAAATCAAAGGTACGGCAAATACGCCTCGCTTATCGGTTTTCCGTAGCAACAGAGACATCTACGCACAGATTGTTAATGATGCCGATGGGAAAACGTTGCTGGCCGCATCATCGCGCGATAAGGATTTTTCTGCCAAAGGCACGAAAATCGAAATTGCAACGGCAGTGGGTAAAGCCATTGCGGAGAAAGCGATTGCAGCGGGTATCACATCAGTAGTTTACGACCGTAACGGTTATTTGTATCATGGACGTGTAAAAGCCTTGGCAGAAGCAGCTCGCGAAGGTGGTCTTAAATTTTAATAAACCCAACTATGACAGACGCAAACGTAAAAAGAGTAAAATCCAGCGAAATCGAGTTTAAAGAAAAACTTGTGGCTGTGAACCGGGTGACCAAAGTAACCAAAGGTGGTCGCGCATTTAGTTTTTCCGCCATTGTTGTGGTAGGAAACGAAAACGGCGTAGTTGGCTATGGTTTGGGTAAAGCCAAAGAAGTTCAAGCCGCTGTAAGCAAAGGCGTTTCGGACGCTAAGAAAAATTTGATCAAAGTGCCGATTTTGAAAGGAACCGTGCCTCACGAACAAATTGGTAAGTATAGTGGCGCGAAGGTGTTTTTGAAGCCGGCTTCACACGGTACCGGAGTAATCGCCGGTGGTGCTATGCGTGCGGTTTTGGAAAGTGTAGGCGTGAAAGACGTGTTGGCAAAATCCAAAGGCTCATCGAACCCCCACTCCGTAGTGAAAGCAACGATGAACGCATTGATGCAAATGCGCGATGCACACACGGTTGCAGAACTTCGTGGCATTGAAATGAATCGAGTATTTAACGGTTAATAGTTCACAAATGAAAAAGGTAAAAGTAACCCTTGTAAAAAGTAGAATCGACCGCCCCGAACGTCAAAAACGTACATTGACAGCGTTGGGCTTGGGACGCATCAGCAGTAGCAACGAACTTACGCTCACGCCGCAAATCGAAGGCATGATTGCGAAAGTCGCTCATTTAATTAAAGTAGAAGAAATTTAATATCATGGAATTATCAAATTTAACACCTGCAAAAGGTTCTATAAAAAAGAATTACCGCGTTGGACGTGGTTATGGCTCGGGGAATGGAAAAACATCCGGTCGTGGTCACAAAGGTGCTCAATCACGTGCGGGATACAGCCGTAAAGCCGGTTTCGAAGGTGGCCAAATGCCACTATACAGACGTGTTCCGAAAGGTGGTTTCAAAAACATCAACCGTGTGGAATATTCCGCTATCAACTTGGATTCTCTGCAACAATTAGCCGAAACCAAAAATATTTCGGACATCAATGTGGAAATTTTGATTGCCAATGGTTTGGTGTCAAAACACGCTTTGGTAAAGGTTTTGGGACGAGGGAAAATCAACGCCGCTGTGAAAGTATCGGCAAACGCATTCTCAGAAACCGCAAAAAAAGCGATTGAAGCCGCAGGAGGAACGGTAACAGTAATATAATCGTATGGGCAACCCTTGCGGTTGCCCGATAAAATAGGGCAAGGATAAACCCTGCCCCAACAGGACAAAAAAACATGAAAAGATTTTTAGAAACCCTACGAAACATCAATAAAATAGAGGAACTCCGCAAACGGATTCTCTATACACTCGGAATCATCGTGATCTACCGGGTGGGTTCGTATATCGTTCTTCCGGGAGTAAACCCTGAATATTTGGGAGCGCTTCAACAACAAGGTGCCGATGGTATCTTGGGCTTGTTGAACATGTTTTCGGGCGGTGCGTTCTCAAATGCATCTATCTTTGCCTTGGGAATTATGCCTTATATCTCGGCTTCTATCGTGATACAGTTGTTTGGAATGATGATTCCTTACTTCCAAAAAATGCAACGCGAGGGTGAAAGTGGTCGCCGGAAAATGAATCAAATCACACGTGTGTTGACGATTGTGATTACGGCATTCCAAGCACCGGCCTATTTAACAAACTTGACCAATCAAATTCAACCGGGAGGTATTACACCGTTCGACGGTTCGGCTCCGGGCTTGTTCTTTTGGATTTCGTCAACTGTGATTCTTACGGCAGGCACGCTGTTTGTAATGTGGTTGGGTGAAAAAATCACCGACAAAGGCTTGGGTAATGGTATTTCGATGATTATCATGATTGGTATCATTGCACGGTTGCCGTTTGCATTGTTTGGAGAGTTCGTTTCCCGTATTGAGGAGTTAGGCGGAGGTTTGGTGATTTTTGTTGTGGAAATTGTCTTCCTGATTGTGGTTATCTTGCTTTGCATCCTCTTGGTACAAGGTACACGCCGCATTCCGGTGCAATACGCCAAACGTATTGTGGGTAACAAACAGTATGGTGGCGTTCGTCAGTATTTACCAATGAAAGTGAATGCTGCCGGTGTTATGCCGATTATCTTTGCGCAAGCCATTATGTTTATTCCAATTACGATTGCCGGCTTTGTATCTCCGGAAGGTGTAACAGGCGGTTTTTGGAATGCGTTGATGGACTTCAACGGGTTCTGGTATAACTTTCTTTTTGCGCTGATCATCATTGCATTCACGTATTTCTATACGGCTGTAACGATGAATTCGCAACAGATTGCCGACGATTTGAAGAAAAACGGCGGATTTATTCCGGGCGTTAAACCGGGACGTCATACAGCAGAATTTATTGACGGTGTGATTTCTAAAATTACATTGCCGGGTTCAATATTCTTGGCGGGTGTGGCGGTTATGCCGGCTATTGTGGGAACGTTCGGCGTTAATTCGCAGTTTGCACAATTCTACGGTGGAACGTCGCTGTTGATTATGGTGGGTGTGGTTTTGGATACGTTGCAACAAATCGAAAGTCATTTGTTGATGCGCCATTACGACGGTTTGACCAAGTCGGGACGCATCAAAGGACGTATGTCATAATCATGTGGAGATTATTCAAAATGATTAATCAATATAACGACACTGAAGTCGAAAAAATCAGGGAAAGTTCTTTATTAGTTGGAAAAACCTTGGCGGAAGTTGCCAAGCACATCAAAGCCGGCGTGAAAACGGTTGAGCTGGACAGAATGGCTGAACAGTTTATTCGTGACCATGGCGCAACGCCTGAATTTAAGGGCTACGATCTTGGTTTCGGAGGGTTTCCCGCAGCACTGTGTATCTCGGTGAACGATGTGGTGGTGCATGGATTTCCGGGTGAGTATGAGTTGAAAGACGGCGATATTATTTCGGTGGATTGCGGAGTGCGGAAAGATGGATTTGTCGGCGATTCGGCTTATACGTTTGCAGTGGGAACCATTAGCGAAGAGGCGAAACGCTTGATGCGTGTAACGAAAGAATGTTTGGAGTTGGGTATTGCGCAAGCTATCGTAGGAAACAGGGTAGGGGACGTCAGTTTTGCCGTTCAACAGCATGCGGAAAAAAACGGCTACGGCGTGGTTCGTGATTTGACCGGACATGGCGTAGGCAAGAAACTGCATGAAAAGCCCGAAGTTCCGAACTTCGGACGTCGTGGAAGCGGAAAACGCCTGCTCAACGGAACAACTATCGCTATCGAACCCATGATTAATATGGGAACTTACAAAGTAACGGTAGATAGAGATGAATGGACCGTTCGCACCGCCGACCAAAAACTATCTGCGCACTACGAACACACGCTTGTTGTGAGGCAGGGCAAAGCGGAGGTACTGTCCTCGTTTGAAGAGATAGAGAGGGAATTAGGAATTACGAATGAAAAAAGGTAAAGGGTAAACGGTGAAAGGTAAAGGGTGCTTCGCCCAATTGTATAGGAAATACACATAGAAATAAGGCGCAGCTCCGTTAACCGTGTACCATTAACCGTTAACCAAATAAACAACTAAACGACTAAACAAATAAACAACTAAACAATAAAAAAATGGCCAAACAACTCTCCATCCAACAAGACGGTACCGTTACCGAATCTCTCGGCAATGCGATGTTCCGTGTGGAATTGGAAAATGGACATTCCATCATTGCCCATATTTCCGGTAAAATGCGGATGCACTACATCAAGATTTTACCCGGCGATAAAGTGCAATTAGAAATGTCTCCGTATGATTTGACCAAAGGACGGATAGTGTTTCGACACAAATAGATATAGGTGCGATGGAGGGGCACAAAATTTTGTGCCCCAACCAACCCCACCACCAGCTAAACGACTAAACAACGACTAAACAGTTAAACAACTAAACGAATAAATAAAACAACGATATGAAAGTAAGACCTTCCGTAAAAAAACGTTCTGCTGAATGCAAGATTGTTCGCAGAAAAGGCGTAGTTTTTGTGATTAACAAGAAAAATCCGAAGTATAAACAGCGTCAAGGATAAAAGTTGTTGAGTCGTTTAATTGTTGAGTTGTTTAATTGTTGCTTCGCCTCAAAGCAGAGTAAACACACAACAACAAACATTAAACACGATCAACAACAACTAAACAACTAAACAGTTAA
>QMCD01000842.1_pt1 | contig 45044 bp, 49 predicted proteins | sample 1821841 | NCBI WGS metagenome assembly QMCD01 (sample SAMN01991225, study PRJNA193472) | Termite gut metagenome, whole genome shotgun sequencing project. | isolation source: worker | host: Macrotermes natalensis
TCATAAGTGGACAGTGAGCAGTGGTCAGTGGTCAGATTTCTGATAACTGGCGTCTGGAATCTTATTGTAAAGTAAAATCTCTTAAGTTGTTACCATTGCACTCCACACTCCACACTCCACACTCCAAACTCCAAACTCGACTCTCCACACTAAATAAAAAAGGTGGTATAATGCGGCACAGTAATATTTCGATTTTTATCCCCCATTCGGGATGTCCTTATAAATGCGCCTTCTGCGACCAGCATATTATAAGCGATACAGCGGCTGCAACCGTTACTGGCGAGAATGTTACAGAAATTCTCCGGGACGCCTGTATGAAGCTGCCGAACCCGAAACAAACTGAAATAGCATTTTTCGGCGGCAGCTTTACGGCTCTGGAGCGTTCATATATGATTTCGCTGCTTGAAGCGGCTCTGCCTTTTGTCGGGAAATTCTCACTTTTGGGTATTCGTGTTTCAACCCGTCCCGACTGCATAGACAACGAGGTTCTGAATATACTTAAAAATTACGGGGTAACGGCAATAGAGCTAGGCGCCCAGTCAATGTGCGACCATGTGCTGTTTGCGAATAAAAGAGGACATACCGCTAATGACGTCAGACTCTCGTCCGAGCTTATCAAAAATCATGATATTGAGCTTGGTCTTCAAATGATGACTGGGCTTTATCAGTCATCCCCCGAGGATGAAATTTATACGGCGAATGAGATTATAAAGCTGTCTCCCGCAACCATACGTATTTATCCCGTCGTTATTTTAAAGGGAACAAGGCTTGCCTCATTATATCAGAGCGGAATCTATAAAATACCGACGTTTGACGATATGATTTCAATAGGCGCCGACCTCCTTGAGATGTTCGGGAAAAGCAGTATTAAGGTAATACGCTTCGGTCTTCATGCGTCGTCATCCGTTGAGGAAAACATTGTCGGGGGATATTACCATCCGGCATTAAGGGATTTGTGCGAAAGCATACTGATTCGCAGGCAGATTGAGCTTCAGGCAATGGGGTATGGTGATTTTGAGGTTTATGTTTCAACCGCGGATTTAAGCAAAGCAATCGGTCAGAAAAAATCCAATCTTGAGTATTTTAAAAATATGGGTAAGAATATCAGGTTTTCAATTGACGACGGTTTACACAGAAACCAAATATATATAAAGAAAATGGTGTGATATGTATTTAGAATCGCTTGAAATACAGGGGTTTAAATCCTTCCCCGATAAAATCAGGCTTGAGTTTGACAAGGGAATCACAGCGGTTGTAGGCCCAAACGGAAGCGGCAAGTCAAATATAAGCGACGCAGTCAGATGGGTACTCGGCGAACAGTCTACGAAAACACTCCGCGGCAACAGGATGGAAGAGGTTATATTCGCCGGAACAACCCAAAGGAAATCCGTGGGTTTTGCTTCGGTTACCCTTAACATTGCAAACAGCAAGGGTACATTGAAAATTCCGTCGGAGCAGGTGTCGGTAACGAGAAAGCTTTACCGCAGCGGCGAAAGCGAATATATTATAAACGGAGCGCAGGTTCGTCTGAAAGATATTTATGAGCTTTTTATGGATACCGGCCTGGGACGGGACGGTTATGCCATAATAGGGCAAGGCAGGGTTTCTGAAATTGTATCGGCTAAATCAAACGAACGGCGGGAAATTTTTGAGGAAGCCGCCGGGATTTCAAAATACCGTTACCAAAAAGAAAATGCGGAGCGCGAATTAAAACAGGCGGATGAAAAACTGGTCCGTATACGCGATATTTTAAACGAGCTGGAGGAACGCGTCGGGCCTCTTAAGGAACAGTCGGAAAAGGCGGCTGTATTCATTGAATATGCCGAAAAGAGGAAAGTCCTTGAAATAACGGTCTGGGTAAAGCAAATCGAAGGACATAAATCCAAGCTGTCAGAATTGTCGGAACAGATTCTGCTCGGCACAAATGAATATAACGCGGTTACCGCTGATATTTCAAGGCTGGAAGAGGATATAGACGATATTTATGAAAAAATACAGGGCGCTGTCTTTAATATTGAAACCCTGCATGAACAGATAAATGAATCCGAACGCTCCAATACGGCTGTCCATGCCGAAATTGCCGTGTGTGAAAACGATATTTCACACTGCAATGAGGCGATAAGCAGTATAATCAGACAGCAGGAGCTGAGCAGAAATTCATCGGCGAAAAACCAGGATATTATCAGTCAGAAGCTTCAGGCTGTAAAGGATTGTGAGGCTGAAATTGACAAAACAGTCAGGGAATATGAAAACACATCCTCGGAATTTGATAAATTTCTTACGGAACAGAATGATTTCGACAATGACAATGCCGGTGTAAACAATTCGCTGAACAGACTTTACATAAAGCAGTCGGAGCTTAATACTGTTATTTTTTCATCTGAAAGCAGCATTGCGGATTTTAACGAGCAAATAGAATTTACGCGCGCCGACGGCGGAAATTTACGGGAATCCATTAATAAATATAAAAGTGAAAGGCTTGAAATCTCCGGAAAAATATCCCTTGCCGATGAAAAAATAAACGAACTTAACAACCGTCTTAACGGTATATCCAAGCTTTATGCGGGACGGAGAGAAAAGCTTGATAACGCAGGGAAAGAGCTTAACGAATTATCGTTTCATATAAGGGACAGGGAACAGCGCATAAAAATGCTAACCGACCTTGAAAACAGCATGGAGGGCGTTTCAAACCCGACCAGGCAGGTAATCAAAGCGGGGAAAATCGGACAGCTCAGCGGCGTTTTCGGCTCCGTAGCAGGGCTTTTATCCGTCAGCTCAGAATACAGTACCGCGGTTGAAACCGCTCTGGGGGCTTCTGTACAGAATGTAGTGGTCGCAAACGATGAAACGGCAAAAAATTGTATTGATTTTCTAAAGGAAACAAAGGCGGGGCGCACGACTTTTCTGCCCGTTACCAATATAAGGGGAAGCCGCATCAAGGAAGCCGGACTTGAGAATTGTACCGGTTTTATCGCTTTGGCGGTTGATATTGTTGAATATAGTCCTGAATACAAGGACATCTTCACTAATTTGCTGGGCAGGATTATTATAGCGGAAGACCTTAATTCAGCAAATGTAATAGCGAAAAAGTACGGCTTCAGATATAAAATATGCACCCTGGACGGTCAGGTCATCAATGCGGGCGGTTCGTTCACAGGCGGGTCTGTTTCTAAAGCTTCAGGGATTCTGACAAGGAAAAACGAAATTGAAAGGCTGAAAAATGAACGCGCGGAAGCGGAACGAAGGCATTATGCGGTAAAACAAGCCTGCGCTCAGCTTGAAGCCGAAGCTGTTAAATTAAGCTTTGATATTGAAGGCGTAAAGGACGAGCTGAATGTCGTTAGTACCGATAAGGTTCATTTTGAGGCTGAAATAAGACGTACCGGCGATATGCTTATACAGTCGGAGGAACGGCTGAAATCCCTGGACGAGACATTTCTCAGACACAGCAGCCGTATTGAAGAAATTAAAAACAACGTCCTGGAATCAGAAAAGCTGCTTGAAGCCTGTGAAAAGGAAATTTCCGGAATGGAAGCGCTTTTGTCCCTGAACGAGGAGAAGAGGAACGCCCTTCATTTAAGAAGGGAGGAGCTTTCAGCCCTGTTATCCTCACAAAAGCTCAGGGAAACGGAGCTTATAAAAGACAGGGAAGCCCTTAAAAACGAAATCGCGGCGCTTACCGAGCAATGCGAAGAAATCGGCGGTAACGCGGCAAGGCTTGCCCTTCAGCTCAGCGAACAGGAAAGCATTAAACTGCTCAGGGAAAAGGCGATTGCGGAAAACAAGGCAAAGCTTACTAAAGCCGGCGGCGAAGTTTCAGAATTCAGGAATAAAATCTCAGACCTGCAGCAGAAAAAACGTGATATGGAACAAAAATCCAATGAACTCCGCATACAGGTTCAGGATTGTATCGGCGCAAGGGAAAAATTATCAAGGGAGACCACAAGGCTTGAGGGGCGCAGGGAATCGGTTCAGAATGCTTATGATTCAATAATATCTGAAATGTCCGAGCAGTATAATATATATTTTTCCGAAGCCGTCACGCAAGCGTTGCCCGTAACAGATATTGCCGCTACCCAGAGGGAGTTGAATGATATACGGCAGAAAATCCGTAATTTAGGAACGGTGAACCTGGCGGCAATTGATGAATACAAAGAGGTATCAAAACGTTATGAGATGCTGTCGGCGCAGTTTAACGACGCCTTGGATGCTAAATCGAAGCTTGAAAGCCTTATATCCCAGTACACCGACAACATGCGCCGTCAGTTCGCCGAAAGCTTCAGCCTTATCAACGAAAACTTCAAGTCGGTTTTTACCGAGCTTTTCGGCGGCGGTTCGGGCGAACTAATTCTGACCGACCCTGAGGACATACTTGAATCGGGCATTGAAATCAAGGCGGCTCCGCCGGGTAAGATTATCAAGAATATCTCGCTTATGTCAGGCGGCGAGCAGGCTTTTATAGCCGTTGCTATTTATTTCGCCATACTGAAAATAAACCCGGCTCCGTTTTGTATACTTGATGAAATAGAAGCAGCGCTCGATGAAATCAATGTTGCCAAATATGCCAGGTATCTTCGTAACTTTACAGGTATGACCCAGTTCATTTTAGTGACGCACCGCCGCGGGACAATGGACGAGGCTGATGTCCTTTACGGCGTTACAATGCAGGAAAAAGGCATATCAAAGGTCTTAAAGCTTGAGCAGCCTCCGGCGGATAATTAATAAGGAAGCAGTATGGCAATATTATGAAAGAGTTCGGGAATTTTATATGGACAGGATTACAGAAAATATTTTGCGGCAGCGTATGCACGGGTTGTATTTATCGCGCAAATGCGATGATATTACCGAGCTTTCTCGGGAACTTATGGGGCTTCACTGCTGGTTTCACCGCAACGCCGCCTTTTCAGCCCTGATTCGGGGGGCTTCGTTAAGAGGTTGGAAGACCTCGCTTACAAAGACATGGCTTTACAGGGGAACGCTGCACGGCGCCGCTTATGACGACCTGCCTGCACTTCTTGCCCTTCATGCTGGTAAGGATTCCTTTGAGTGGCTTGTTCCCGGCAGGGAGCAGAGAAACGAAATAGCGGAAAAAGTAATCAGCCTGATGGAGGACGGTGTTTTTTCACGTGCCGAAATGAGGCGTATTTTCGCTTATGATTACGATGATGAAATAATCGGAAGGATTTTTTCGCCCTGGGGGGGTATATTCGTTTATTTAGCCCGTCTCGGTAAAGTCGCGTTCCGCGATATGACAAGCCGGGATTTTGACCTGATAGACGCCCGTCCTTCCGGAACCTCCGAGGAGGTTTTACCCGAACTTTTCCGCAGGTATATCACCTCATACGGTCCGGCGACTATTTCCGACGCGGCATGGTTTTTCGGACTTTTAAAGGAAAGGAAAAAGGAACTGAACTCTTTGAATCTGGATGAATACCTGCGTTTTGAACATAATAAAAATACATATTATTATATTGAAAAGAACGATGATACGGGTGAAATCCCCGAAATTACCCTGCTGTCCGGATTCGACCCGCTTATTGTTTCATACGCCGACCGCAGCTCGGTTCTTCCTCCGGAATATAAAAATGCGGTAATAATGAAATCGGGAATATGTCTCCCGGCAATTGCTTTAAACGGTCAGGTCGCCGGGGTCTGGAACATAAAAAACGGCGAACCGTACACAGAGTTTTTTACGGTTCAGCCGAAGCGCATTAAAGATACAGCGTTTGAACTGGTCAGCGGTATATGCTTTCAGACGCGGGGACACTTAAGGTAAAATTAAACATAAAGCCCTGATTAAAACCGTTTTTCGGCTTCAATCAGGGCTTTCACAAATTAATATAAACAGCGATTACAGTATAAAGCAGATAAGCCCGCCGCAGCCCTCGTTAATAATGCGTTCAAGCGTTTCCTGGAGTTTAAGCCTTGCGTCGACCGGCATGCGGTACAGTTTGTTGTGAAGGCCCTCGTTGACAAGCTCATGGAGGGATTTTCCGAAAATGTTGGATTCCCAGATTTTCTGCGGACTTTCCTCAAATTCCTTGAGCAGGAACATAACAAGCTCCTCGGACTGCTTTTCGGAACCCACTATGGGGCTGACCTCGGTTACTATATCGGCTTTCATCATATGGATAGACGGGGCGGAAGCCCTCAGCCTTACTCCGTATTTTCCGCCCTGCTTAACGATTTCAGGCTCTTCAAGGGTAAGCTCGTCGATTGTAGGCATTACAATACCGTAGCCCGTGGCTTCGACTTCGGAAAGAGCGTTCTTTATTTTGCCGTATTCCTTTTTCATAGCAATCAGCTCTTTGAACAGAGGCAAAAGGTCGCTTTCGTTCCGGATATCAATACCCGTTTCCTCACCGAGGATTTTATAGAACAAATCCCCCAGCAGGTCTATACATATGGTGGCGCTGCCTTTTCCAAGATTGATTTCAGAAATTCCCGACCTGTCGATATTGCTGCCGAGACCGATTTTATCAGACACATTCTCAATGTCGCGCACATACCTGATATTTTCAGCCGCATTGCGTATTGCGCTGAAAATATCTTCTTTGAGCCAGTGTCCCTTATAAAGCCCGGTAATCCATTTGGGCATGCAGATATTGATTTCCTTGATGGGGAACGCGTAAAGGATTTGCTGCAGGATATTATTTATCGTATTTTCATTAAGGTCCAAACAATTAACCGGTATTACTGTCGTGCCGTATTTGAGGGAAAGCTCCTCAGCCAAAGCTTTTGTTTCCTTTGAATCGGGATATACGGAGTTCAGAAGAACGATAAAAGGTTTGTCTATACTCTGAAGCTCTTTAATAACCCGTTCTTCCGCTTCTTCATATTCGCTCCGGGGAATATCGGAAATACTTCCGTCGGTTGTAATCACAAGCCCGATTGTCGAATGGTCCTGAATAACCTTCTGGGTTCCGACCTCAGCCGCCATCGCAAACGGGATTTCATCGTCGAACCAGGGGGTCATAACCATCCTGGGAGCTTCGTTTTCGATATACCCTATTGAACTCGGCACAATATACCCGACGCAGTCAATCATGCGCACATTAAAGCGCGCCTTATCCCCAACGGTAACCTCGACGGCTTCTTCGGGGATGAACTTGGGTTCAGTCGTCATGATTGTCTTGCCTGCGGCTGACTGGGGCAGCTCGTCGACAGCGCGCTCGCGCCGGTATTCGCTTGCTATGTTGGGAATAACCAGCTGTTCCATGAATTTCTTTATAAACGTGGATTTTCCGGTCCGAACGGGACCTACTATACCGATATAAATATCACCGTCCGTACGCTGCGCGATATCGCTGTAAATATCATTGTTTGTCATAATAAGTATCCCTCCACTTTTCTTAAACAATTGGAATTAAAATCATACCTGCATTTTGGATAATATCGTTGTCTATTTCATTTTCCTCCATAATTGCAGCTACGGATGTTCCGTACTTTTTGGCGATTTCCCATAAATCCTCGTTTTCATTCGTGAAATACAGCTTTAATGCATAATCACCGTCTCTTTTTACGGGTTCATCTTCATTTACAGCAATATCCGTTACAATCGGAACAAGCATGGAATTAAGTATGGTGCCCATTATCCTCAGCTCTGCCTTTGCTTCAACGGTATTGTCGGAAGCCATGTTATAAGAACAGGAAACAGGGTTGATTTTCAGGTCGGCAGCAGTGCTTTCCGTAACGCCGTCGAGCTGAATTGCGATTGAAAACGGTTCTTCTTTTTCAAGCACCACGGCGCTGCCTTCATTATTGCGCGCCATCACCGTATAAACGACCGTTCCGTTAATAATAAGCTGTTCGTTTTCCGGGTCGGGCTTAACGGTAAACTGGGGAACGCTGCACCACACGTCGTAAATGCAGTCCAGACCCCCGTCGGAATGCTCAAGGGCGGCTTTTACCACATATGACAGATTAATGTTCTGCGGGGGCAGTTCAACTTTAATGTCGGACTTGCTGCTGCTGCTGGTATATGATGTGGAATACTCATCCATGACAAGCTCGATTGTCGAAACCCTGTGCGCGTGGCATGAAATAAGCATTACCACGGTGCATTCGATTATTTTGTTGTTGCCGTCCATGTCGGTATGGGGTTCAAGCTCGCATGAAAGCACTTCCGTGTCGACCGTCGTGTCAAAGCGCTCGTCTATGCCCTCCAAATCAATAATCTGCGAGAACGGAAGGGTGAACTGCATTGCCTCGACGCCGTCGGCGTTGTCCTTTATGCAGGTGTAAAGCATGTTAATGTACACCTCGCCTTTGGCGACAAGCTTATTTGCGATTACCTTTTTATCCGAGGATGCTATAATCGCATCGCTCCTGAGCAGGTTTTCAATGGCGGGCTTGGAAAGGCCCAGGTCGAATTCCTCCGTCACCGTAAACCTTTTAGTCGTGTAAAGCTTGTTTGTCGGATATGTCACAGGCGTCTTCTTAAGCTGGATATCCATGCCGAAAGCGTCGCTGATGACCTCCTTCTTGCACAGGTCCGTCACCTTGATTTTTATGGTAACGGCGCCGCGGCAGTCAATCCGCCTCTGATTGACAGCCCGGCAGTTAAAGTAATCCGTCCGCGGGCAGATTGTAACCTTGGGGTTTGTTACCGATTTGCCTAAATCAACGGATTTGGTATATGTAAGCTTTTGGTCAATCACCTGTATTCCGTTTTTGCCTTCCGCGCAGTACAGGACTTTTATGCATACCGACAATTCATAAATGAGCTTGTCGCCGTTTACGCTGTAGGTCAGTATCCTGGGAGTTGTCATGCATTTTACTATTTTGAATATTTCCGGACAATAATCCGGCAATACATAATCAAGCTCCACTGACTGTTCCTGCGTTCCGTCATAAATAACCTCTGTGGCCGCTATCTCTTCTTTATTAAGCTTTATGTCCATAAGTAATCCTCCTTATAAATATATGAGAGTGCGAATTTGCAACATGGAACCGTGATTTTCCGTTTGCTTGTTCGCACATTGCTAAAATATCTATATTCAGGTTGTACTATTTGTATTCCAAAAAAAGCATAATTTCCGTGTTTTTTTTAATATATATAATCATATATAATCGTTTAACTTTAAAACGGTTCGTAAGCTGATTACCGCTCTTTTTAATTTATGTCTGTACTGATTATATCAGTACCTGTCAACCCCCTGCTTTATTTAAAGACTTGATGTGAATAATATGATAAATTTCATAAAGCACTTGAAATAATTGTTATGATGTTGTAGAATGTAATCAATTACATACTTAAAAAAATATGCAGGAGGTTTTTTAATGAAATTTGCAGACGGTTTCTGGCTGAATAAACGGGGTTATGATGTTAATTATGCCGCTCAGGCATATGAAATCCGGACCGGCAGAAATTCAATCAACGTTCTTGCCACAGCAAACTGGGTTCATAACAGAGGAATGACGCTGGGCGGTCCCGTATTGGACATAACTTATTCATCCGCTCAGGAGAACGTAATTAAGGTTTCAATCAGCCATTACAAAGGTGGGCTTTCAAACGAACCGAAATATGAGCTTAACGAGGACTGCGGCTTTACCCCGGAGATTATTGAAAACAATGACTGCTGGGAGCTTATATCCGGCAATACAAAGGTGTGCGTCGGCAAGTCAAGCTGGAAAATCGAATTCTTTTATAAGGATAAAAAGCTTACCGGCGGCGCGTGGAGGTCGTCCACCGTTGTTAAGGAAAATCAGTTCAGGGTATCGGGTAGGCAGAATTACATGCAGGACGACACGTTCTGGTCATATCCCGCCGATTCGCGGAACACTTTTATAAGGGAACAGCTGACGCTTTCCGTGGGCGAATGCATATACGGCTTCGGCGAAAAGTTCACCACCTTCGTCAAGAACGGCCAGAATGTGGAAACCTGGAACAGCGACGGCGGAACCTGCTCCGACCAGTCATATAAATGCATACCGTTCTATGTGTCTTCAAGGGGATACGGGATTTTTGTAAACTCCTCCGATAAGGTATCCTTTGAGGTTGCCTCCGATACGGTGTCAAAGGCATCGTTTACCGTTCCCGGCGAAACTCTGGAATATTTCCTGTTCGGCGGCGAAAACCTGACCGAGGTGCTTTCGAATTATACTGCCCTGACGGGGAAACCCGCCCTTCCTCCCGCTTATACATTCGGGCTGTGGCTTACTACCTCCTTTACGACAAAATATGACGAAGAAACCGTCACTTCCTTTATTGACGGAATGGCTGAAAGGGATATACCTTTACAGGTTTTCCACTTTGACTGCTTCTGGATGAAGGAATTCCAGTGGTGCGACTTTGAATGGGATAAAAGGCAGTTCCCCGACCCTGCCGCCATGCTAAAAAGGCTTAAGGAAAGAGGCCTTGAAATCTGCGTTTGGATTAACCCGTATATAGCGCAGCGTTCCGGGCTGTTCGATGAAGGAATGGAGAACGGCTACTTTATAAAGAACCTTGACGGAAGCGTGTTCCAGGCTGATATGTGGCAGCCGGGTATGGCAATCGTGGATTTTACGAATCCTTCCGCCTGCGAATGGTATGCCTCCAAGCTGCGCGTCCTCTGCGAAATGGGCGTCGACGCCTTCAAGACCGACTTCGGCGAAAGAATCCCCACAAAGGTCAAATATTTTAACGGCTCGGAGCCGGTTGCAATGCACAATTACTACTCATACCTTTATAATAAAACTGTATTCAATGTCCTGAAAGAATATTACGGCGAGAATAAAGCCTGCCTGTTTGCGCGCTCCGCTACTTCTCATGGCATTTGTCTTTTTCCTCAATCTTGACAAGCCATTCAATACACTTCAATGGCGGAGACCCTGCGCGGCGGACTTTCCCTTTGCTTATCCGGCTTCGGATATTTCAGCCACGACATGGGAGGCTTTGAAGCCACGGCTACCCCCGATATTTATAAGAGATGGGCGGCTTTCGGTCTGTTCTCCTCGCATTCCCGCCTCCACGGAAATTCGTCCTACAGGGTACCCTGGCTTTTTGACGAGGAATCGGTTGATGTGCTGAGGTTCTTCACAAACCTTAAAGGAAAACTAATGCCTTATATTTATTCGCAGGCTGTAAAAACATCTACCGTAGGTGTTCCCATTATGAGGGCAATGGTAATTGATTATGCCGGTGACCCCGTCTGCCTTTACCTTGACAGGCAGTATATGTTCGGTGATAATATACTTGTCGCTCCTATATTCAACGAGGAGGGCATTTCTGAATTTTACGTTCCCGAAGGAAAATGGACCGATATTATATCAGGAAAGCAATATGACGGAGGTAAATATTACAGCGAAAAATATGATTACTTCCCCCTGCCGTGCCTTGCCAAGCCGAACAGTATTATTGCATACGGCGCATTTGAAAAGGATTTTGTATACGACTACCTTAACGGCACGGAATTTGTGATTTGAGCTTTCCGAAGGCAATACCGCCGAATGCTGTGTTTATGACAAGGACGCGGTTAAAATCTTCACTTTAACGGCTAAAAACAACGGCGGCAGAATAGAAGTTTCATATACAAACACCGAATCGTCATTTAAAGTAACGGTGTTCGGCAAGGAAACGGTTACGGTTAATCCGACAGCCGAAGGCAAGGTTATTATTTAGGATTTAGGATTCAGGAATGAGGAATGAGGGCGGAGCTTTTGCCCTTGTTCCTCTTTATTTTTAGTTCCGATGTGTGTGAACACGCTCTAGTATTAATTAACAATTAAATTAACAATTAACAATGGCGGTATACCGCCTGCGGCGGTATGATTTTTATTTATTATTCGCAGCTTTTAGTTGTTATAAGGTACTAGTATTATTGGCGATTGACTTTTCAGCAATGCTGTGTTATACTGATTTTGTAATATTATTTTAGGTTTTTTGTCAGTAATGACAACTTTAAGGGGATTAATATGTTAAGAAATTTAAAAAAGTATTTAAAAGCATTATTTGTTGTTTTTACTTTAATAATTCTGGCGGCAGGATGCAAAAGCGGCGGTAAGACGCCCGAAGAGAATACGGCGTTAATTCCGGATAGTACCTCTTTAATAAGTGAAACTGACATTCCTGAAACGAATGAAACATATCCTGCAGCTGAATCGGAATATCCTAAGCCTGAAAGGGCTTCGGCAAAAAGCAAATCTGAATGGAACGGACATACAATGTATGATAAATATAATAAACACCTGGAATTAAGCGAAGGAAAAAATTTAACCGCTGAAAACCTGACAGGGATACTGCAGGGCAAGGATATTGAGTCATTGGAAATCACCGGTACCGACCTGAACGATTTATCCCCTTTATCAGAATTAACGTCTCTCAAAGCTTTAAGGCTGAATGAAAATAGAATATCAGATATATCGCCGTTGATGAATTTAACTTTAATAAGTGAGTTAGACCTTAGTAAGAATGAAATCAATGATATTAACGCGCTGAAGGAAATGAAGCTTCTGACGATTTTGAAGCTGAATGATAATAAAATATCCGATATATCACCCTTGGAAAATTTAAATTCACTAGTGAACATAGAACTTTCTGATAATAAAATCAGTGATATTTCTCCGTTTGCCGGTTTATCTTCGTTAGAGACCATATGGCTTAAAAATAATAATATAACAGATTTAACCCCTATGGTTGATTCAAAATCATTGAATTATATTTATCTTTTCGGTAATCCGGTTTCTGATTATGAACCTCTTTTAAAAATCCCGTCTTTGATTTATCCCGGCGTAGACAAGTATAAAGCCGAATCAAACCCTTTCGATAAAATATCTCTTCCTGACAATCTCGAAAAATGGCAGGTGGAATATTACAATTATCTTAAAGAGCATTATAAGCATGATTTTTTACCTCATAGTATTTATGTCAAGGATATAAATTCTGATGATATACCGGAAGTTTTCCTTTATACTATGGGCAGCTGGATTTATCCGCAGTCAGTTCTGACGCATACCGAAAACGGTATAGCTGTTACAAATCTAGCGATTTTTTCGGGTTCGCTCGAAGCGGGAAGATTTGTTTATTATATTCCTGAAACGGGTCAGATAGTATTGAAGGAAACGGGGCATCTTGTATCTCAGCTGGGAATTCTTGAATATTATATATTTGACAGCACGCCGGAGGGTTATATAAACACTATTAATTTACAAGGCAGCATTGACGGATATTTTGTAGATACTTATAATTATTTCGCTAGGTCTGACCCCGATAATGATGAGGAGCAATACGAAACAATCTATTACAAAGACCTCCGGGAATGCAGAATTAATGACGAAGAAGTTACATATGAAGAATTTACGGAGGCTGTTGACAAGTATATCACCCCTTATGCGCTGGAGGATTTTTCAATTGAAATGATATGCGCAAACACAATGGAAACAGCCGAATACTTAAAAGAAAGCTTATTCTATTCCGTTACGGAATAAAACTTATTTTTTACAGGACAGGCGGTATGAAAAATGATGTACGGGGCAAAAAACGGCAGTATAGTAATTGACGGAACAAATATGCATTATATTTCCTTCGGTAAAGGTCATAAAAACCTTGTCATGATTCCCGGTCTGGGCGACGGTCTTAAAACAGTTAAGGGAATGGCTGCAACGTTTGCTGTGATGTACAGAAAATTCGCCAAGGATTATAAAGTATATGTTTTCAGCAGGAAAAACCATATGGAACAGGGTTATTCGACAAGGGACATGGCTTTTGACTTATCGGAGGCGATGAAAAGACTGGGTATACATAAAGCCGATATCCTGGGAGTTTCACAGGGCGGGATGATAGCGCAGTATCTGGCGATTGATAATCCTGATATGATAGAAAAGCTTGTTTTGGCGGTTACACTGTCAAGGCAGAATGAAACCATACAGAATGCCGTCGGGGCATGGATTGAAATGGCAAAGAAAAATGACTATGCGGGGATTATTATCGATACCGCTGAAAAATCATACAGCGAGAAGCGTCTTAAAAAATACAGGTTGCTGTATCCGATACTAAGCAGAATCGGCAAGCCTGAAAATTTTGACAGATTCCTTATTCAGGCGAACGCATGCTTAACCCACGATACATATGACGAGCTGGATAAAATAAATTGCAAAACTTTAGTAATCGGCGGGGACAGTGATATGATTGCCGGAAAGGATACATCCCGCGAGACTGCCGAAGGGATAAACGGCAGTAAGTTAATCATTTACAAAGGTCTTGGGCATATGGCATATGAGGAGGCGAAGGATTTTAATAAAAACGTTTTGTATTTTCTTAACGGGGAATGAGAGTGAGTTTTTTGTGAATACTGTAATATTCGATATGGATGGTCTGATGTTCGATACTGAAAAGGTTTTTTTCAAGGCGTGGGATTATGCCGGCGAGAAAATAGGAATAGGCAAAGCCGGTTATATGGTATTAAAAACCATGGGTATGAATATCGCTATGTCCCGTAACCCCGAAGCGCGAAGTTGAAGGTTATTTGAAGGATGCGGGGGTGTCCGGATATTTCAGCGTCATTGTCTGCGGGGATATGGTTGAAAAATCAAAGCCCGAGCCTGAAATATACCTGAAAGCGTGCGAGGGGTTACAGGTCAGACCCGATGAATGCTATGTGCTGGAGGATTCAAAAAGCGGAATATTATCCGGCTTTAAGGCGGGCTGTAAAGTTATTATGGTTCCTGATTTATGGATGCCGGATGATGAATTATTAAAAATAATATACCGTAAATTCAATGATTTGGATGAAGTTAAAGACTTTCTGGCAGAGAACAGGGCTAAAACAGGCGAGAGTATTCAGGGTTGAGGAATACAATGCAAGCAACATATGGAATTTTACTTTCTTACAATAAGATTCCATAATACCAATGCCCGGTTCCAGAAATCTGACCACTGTTCACTGACCACTTGTAATGGGACGTTTTAAGTTTTTGGGTTAGGTTTTTGCTTTAATCTTTACAATTCATTTTTATGCAGAGGTAATAAATTGTTCGAAATAAATTACATTGACAGGGATTTGACGCTGAGGTATCTCGGCGTTAAGGGAAAACCCGATGAAAACATATCAGGATTGATAACCGGATATGAAAAGACTTTGCTAGCGGTTATTAAACCTAAACACACGTACCGTGTTTTTGACATTGATTCAGTGAAAGAAGACTGTGTTTCTCTGAAATCATGCTGTTTAAAGCTTACAGGCAGGGATATAATGGTTCATCTTAACGGGTGCAGTAAAGTCATATTATTCTGTGCGACAATCGGAGCCGGAGCGGACAGGCTTGTCAGAACCGCTCAGGTTGAGGATATGACCAGGGCTGTTATCCTGGATGCTATGTGTTCCGTTGTAATAGAACAGGTATGTGACGAGCTTGAAAAATATTTTCACCGGCAGTATGAAAATTATTATATGACAAGGCGTTTTTCTCCTGGCTACGGAGACCTCCCCGTCAGCATACAAAAAAATTTTCTGGCTCTTCTGGAAGCACAGAAGCATACCGGCGTTTCCGTTACCGGTTCAATGCTTATGACGCCTAAAAAATCAGTTTCGGCAATAATCGGTTTGTCCGAAAGCGAAACAATAAAAATCAAAAAAGGATGCGAAGGCTGTAACCTTGAGAACAGCTGCGCATTCAGGGAAAGAGGTCCGGATTGTGAGCGGAACTGTAAACATGACTAAAAAGGAAGTATTCCAAAAGCTTTTAGCTGATAACGAGTTCGTTTTCCTTGACGGCGCGATGGGAACAATGCTTCAGGCTTCCGGACTGGAGGCTGGGGGGATTCCCGAGCTTTTAAACATTACGGAACCGGAGCTTATAGTAAAAATCCATTCCGGATATATTAACGCCGGAGCGCAGATTGTCTATGCGAATACCTTCGGCGCAAACGGATATAAGCTTGAAAGCGCCGGAAAAACCGCAGGTGAAATTATCAGTGCGGGTATCCGGAACGCCAAAAAAGCCTGCGGCGGGAAAGCCCTCTGCGCTTTGGACATAAGCACGGTGGGGCAGCTTCTCGAACCGGCAGGCATATTAAAATTCGAGGACGCTTACAATTATTTCAAAGAACAGGTGTCAGCCGGGGTTAAAGCCGGCGCCGACCTTGTTGTGATTGAAACAATATCCGACCTGTATGAAATGAAAGCCGCCGTTCTTGCGGCTAAAGAAAACTCCGACCTTCCCGTAATATGCACAATGACCTTTGAGGATAACATGCGGACGTTTACCGGCTGCTCGGTTGCTTCCATGGCTTTTACGCTGGAAGGACTGGGAATCGACGCAATCGGCATTAACTGTTCCTTGGGACCGAAGGAAATTAAACCGATTGTAAAGGAGCTGTCGGAGCATACAAACCTCCCCGTTGCCGTTAAACCCAACGCGGGGCTTCCCGACCCCGATACAAACCTTTATGACTGTAACCCTGAGGAATTTGCCGCTCAGATATATGAGCTTATACCATACGGGGTTAAATTAATCGGGGGCTGCTGCGGCACAACTCCCGAATTTATAAGGCAAACCGTAAAAAGACTTAACGGCGTTAAGCATACTAAAATAACGAATGAACTTCCGCCTGTAACCTGTACGCCGGCAAAAGCTGTCATAATAGACAGACCGCGAATAATCGGGGAAAGGATTAACCCTACCGGGAAAAAGCTTTTTAAGGAAGCATTGAAAAGGGATGATATTAATTATATCCTCTCGCAGGCTGTAGGGCAGGTCAACGCCGGAGCCGATATACTGGACGTTAATGTAGGTCTTCCCGATATTAATGAGCTTGATGTGATGGTACGCACCGTAAAGGCTGTGCAGAGTATCACCGATACGCCGCTTCAGATCGATTCCTCCGACCCCGATGTTATCGAAGCCGCTCTTCGCGTTTATAACGGCAAAGCCATTGTAAATTCAGTAAACGGGGAAGAGGAGTCATTAAACAGAATTCTTCCCGTAGTTAAAAAATACGGGGCGTGCGTCGTAGGACTTACGCTTGACCGCAACGGCATCCCGAAATCTGCCGCAGGCCGTTTTGAGATTGCCGTGCGGATACTTAAGAAAGCTCTTGAATACGGCATACGGAAGGAAGACGTTTTTATCGACTGCCTTACCCTGACCGCGTCAGCCGAGCAGGAAAACGTTATGTCAACGGTTAAAGCTCTTCGCCGCGTAAAAGAAGAGCTCGGGCTTAAAACTGTCCTGGGTGTTTCAAATATTTCATTCGGACTGCCTAACAGGGAGCTTGTCAACAGTCAGTTTTTACAGATGGCTCTGACAAGCGGTCTTGATTTACCGATTATGAACCCGAACGTTCCGTCTATGATGGATTCCGTGCGTTCGTATAATCTGCTCGCAAATATTGACAAAAATGCAGTTGAGTTCATTCAGGCGTACGGCGCGGAAATTCCGGCTGATAAAAACACGGATAAAGCGGAGCTTACTCTTTCATATACGGTTGCGAACGGGCTTAAAAAGGAAACCGGGGATATAGTCAGGCAGATGCTTGAAACAACTGACAGCATGGAAATTGTTGACAGGCATTTAATACCGGCTCTTGATAAAACCGGCGTGGATTTTGAAAAAGGCAGAATATTCCTGCCTCAGCTTATAATGTCGGCCGGAGCGGCGCAGGCGGGTTTCGAGGCTGTAAAGGAGCATATGCTTAAAAAAAGCGAATCCCCCGTTTTCAGGGGGAAGGTCGTTCTTGCCACTGTTAAGGGGGACATCCATGACATAGGCAAGAACATAGTGAAGCTCCTTATGGAGAATTACGGTTATGAGGTAATCGACCTCGGAAAGGACGTCCCCCCCGAAGCCGTCCTTGAAGCCGCGGTTAAGCATGACGTCCGCCTTGTGGGGCTGTCAGCCTTGATGACCACCACATTAAAGGCTATGGAGGATACTATAAAGCTTCTTAAACAAAATAACGTGAACTGTAAAATCGTCGTAGGGGGAGCCGTCCTTACCGCCGGTTACGCCAAGAAAATCGGAGCGGATTTTTACGCGAAGGACGCTAAGGAATCGGTTGATATAGCAAAGAAAGTTTACGGGTAAACGGATATAAGGGGAGTATAGTTAATTGGAAGGTAAATATATCGACAGTATCATCGTTAAGAAGGGCCTCCCGAAATCGTCATACCTTAGTTCTCTGCCTGCCGTACAGCATTTATTAAACAACGGTTCGCTTTCCTTCGGGCATGACGTCACATTTTTTGTAGGTGAAAACGGAACGGGAAAATCCACATTACTGGAGGCAATTGCTGTCGCTTTCGGGTTCAACGCCGAGGGAGGAACCAAAAATTTCACTTTTTCCACCAACGGCACCCACTCGGAGCTTCATGAATATATTACAATTTCCCGCACGCGTCATGCCGGGGACGGTTTTTTCCTGCGTGCCGAAAGCTTTTATAATGTGGCGACCAATATTGACGATATGAGTGAGGGACCGTCCTTTGACGCTCCCGTGATAAGCTATTACGGAGGAAAATCACTGCATGGGCAGTCCCACGGCGAAAGCTTTATGGCGCTTGTTCAGGAACGTTTCGGGGGTAACGGGCTTTATATCTTAGACGAGCCCGAAGCGGCATTGTCGCCGCTTCGGCTTCTTACGCTATTGTCCGAGATTAACCGGATTGTCAAAAACGACTCCCAGTTTATAATATCAACGCATTCGCCGATTTTAATGGCGTTCCCTAAAGCGCAGATTTATCTGCTTGATGAAAACGGAATATCAGATGTTGATTATAAGGATACCGAGCATTTCAAGCTTACAAGGGATTTTCTGAATAATCCCGAAAGAGTTTTAAGGCATTTACTTGATTGAAAACTAATATATGAAAACCGATGCAAATTAATTCTCACATCGGTTTCAGATTATTATTAAGCCTGTCGATGATTTTCTCAAAATCAAGCCGACGGGCTTCCTCTGTTTTAAACGAGAGATACCTCATTGTATATGTCCGCTTAACGGACGGGGACATTTTACAGAAGTTTTCATATGCCGGTGAAAAACCGGATAATTTTGCAGTGAACGCTTCCGTCTGTTCGTCTGTTAATGGGATTTTTTCGGCAGCAACCCATGTTCCGTTCTTTTTGGCTGATTCAATGGCTTTTTCGCCCGCTTCGGTCATTAACCCCTTATCACGGAGAGCTTTGATTATTTTTTTATTTTTTTCTGACCAGACGCTTTTTTCTCGCCGTCCGGCGAAATATTTCCGGTATTTTGTATTGTCAATGCTTTTCATCTGACCGTCTATCCATCCGAAACACAGGGCTTCTTCCAAAGCATCGTTTGCCGTCAGCGTTTCAACGTCCTTTGTTTTACCGAATATCAGCCATACGCCTTTACTGGTTCCGGCGTTTTCTGTCAGCCATTCGCGGAAATCCGACCGTGTCCGGAATATCAGTTCTGATACATTTCTCTCTCATAATTACTTACAAAGTATTTTTAACCGGGATTCGTATCAGGCGCAATATCAGTTATTTCTTCGGGCGTTTTGAATTTCCTGATGAGCAAATAAGTTATTATACCTATTAAAATAATACTGGCGATAAACATTATCAGGAAAATCGTGTCGTCAATTTCACCTGCTAACGATAAAAACTGGCTGAACGTATTAAATGCGACATGGAATAAGACGGGAGCCCATAAAGTCCTGAATTTTTCATAAATCAGAACGATAACCATTCCCAATACAAACGCGTAAAGTCCCTGAACAAGGTTCAGATGGATTACCCCGAATATAAGCGATGATATTACCATTGCAAGAACAACAGGCATTTTACCGCTTTTCAGGCGGTTGTAGACAAGACCCCTCATGCATAGCTCCTCAACTACCGGCGCCGCGATTCCGACTGTTATAAGCCGCATGGCAAAGGAGCCGGTTGAAAGCATTTCATCCACACCCTCATAAGACGGGAAATACTCGGTAATTCTTGTGTAGGTCAGCAATGCGGATATTAACAATGAAAACGCGGAACCCAGAATTATTGTCAACGCCGTCATCCTCCAGGAAAATCCGGCATTGTACCGGGGATAATCCCTGCTTTCCTTTCTGAATATAAGAATGAATATTAATCCGCTTATTAACGTGCTTATCAATAAGCTGGGCATCATGCTTTTAACCGCAAATTCATTCAATGCTTCCTGCATTGCATCCAGGTCGGTTATCCCCTGAGAAGCCTGATTGAAACTGTATACGAAGCTGTATACAAAACTGACTGCAAATGCTATGGCAAACTGCATTATCAGATACAAAGCCGGCATATTTACCGCCCTGAAAACCTGACGCGGAACCGAATACTTTTTCATAATATGACCTCCGAAAAATTATTTTATAAACCTCATTGCCCGATATAAATCCTTTCTGTCCCATACAGTAATTTGTACCGGAAAAAGAGAGTTATGCCGAATAACACCAAACCTGCGGAAAGAATATAAATACCGATACGGTCCGTTATTCCGGAAAACCAGTCCGAATAGAGTAATCCGCATTCGGCAGCGTTTATTCCGATTGCAGAAAGCATAAGCACCGAACTATAAATATGCTCACACCATGCTGTTTTTACCCTTTTTACTTCCTCCGTATTGTTTTTATCCTCGGCTTTATATGACGGCAGGTTTGCCGCGTTCCCCGTATCAGCCATCATGCTCATGCCTGTTCTCATATTGCCGATAATCCTGAACAGATATAAATAACTGAAAAAAATATTTATAAAGACAGTGCCGGATATTAGCAATACGCTTGAATAACTGCCGCTCAGCACTGCATAGATAATCTGGTATGACGCAATCATTAACGCTGTTAAGTGAAAGTTCAACAAGGTCATTTTTATCAGGTCGTTCTGTTTTAACGGCAGGTTCAGGAACAATTTATTTGTGCATAAAACCGTCCCCTCGTCAATATATCCCATAATAATCATAAAACACTGAAAGTAACCGGCGGTATAGAAAACACTCCTGCTTAAAAGACCCAGAACCGCACAGAGAATCAATACTGTCCAATATTTCACATTCATTCTTAATAATGTTGATTTATACAAAACTTTCAGCTGACGTTTGACGGTCATATTCATATAAAATCCTCCTTTCTAAACCAAATCCCATGAGCGGTTTTTCATTTTCGGGATTATAAGCCTTTCGATTATAAATAATACTATACAAGGAAGTAATAATAATGACAAACTGATAAACCATGAATATAGCGGTATTGACGTCTCTCCCAGAGTATTTTTGAATTTTTCGTCCATAAGGGAAATTAAAGCCATTCCGCCGAAATAGATAATCACGCATATGATTCCGAAAATCCTGTTTGCCGCTATGCTTTTATCCCTGAGTATAATAAACGCAATATACGCTGTATTAACTAAAACATATGCAGACAGCGCAATATTATTAATCGGTACAGATATATTTTCCGCTATTCCGCACTGATACAACACAAATTCAGTTATTACAATAACGGCAAGTAACGATGTATACCCGATAATTGTTCTTTTATAGTTAAAATAAGTCCTCAGCTTGAAATCCTTTGCAGTAAAAGGCATTGTTGAAAGTGTTTCCGTATATGAGACGCTTCCGTTTATGCCGGCGCGTTGCAGGAGCGCTTCATCCGAGGCTTTGTTTTTTGCTATAGTCCTGTTGAAAACCAGCATAATAAATAGCATTAACATATAAACCGAAGCCGCAAACGGCAGTGCAAAATACATTTCATCGGATATTGCCGTCCCCGTTATCAGGAGGAATAATAAAACTGTAATTACAATACCTGCTGTCATCCATACTTTGTCAAACTTAAAAAAACTGTTCATTACGCGGGATAAAAGCATAACCCTTGCCTTTTCTTCCGTATTCATCAATGCCATCTCCTTACTCATTATTCCAGGCGGGTTTTTTCACTTCAAGCCTCTTTTCGGCTATAAAACAGGTTAACAAAAAGGGAACCGTTACTTCTTTAGTTAACATAACCATACCTTTCTGAATTTTGTATAATTCAAATTTCAAAATCAAATTCCGTATCCTGTTTCCTGTTTTCCCATATTGAGAATGTCAATAGGTTTTCAGCATTGGGAGCGGCAATCCCGACATTGTCAAAATGCTTCAAATCCTCACGTTTCACCAAAGCCTCGAAATTCATGCTGCCCTTCCTTGCTCCAATCAGGTATTTTTCTTTTCCTGCCATTTCTGAGTTGTTTCCCGATATAACGGCATATTTGTCCTCAATCTGGTCAACGTTCAGGGATTCCGTAACCCTGCCGTTTATAAGAAGCGTTATACTGTCTGCAACCTTGTCAAGGTCGCCGGTTATATGCGTTGAAAACAGCACGGAATGCTCGCCGTCAGAAACGAATTCCCTCAGTATGTCAAGCACTTCTATACGGGCTACGGGGTCAAGCCCTGCCGTCGGTTCGTCTAAAATAAGTATATCGGGGTTATGAGCCAGCGCAAGGGTAAGCATTGCTTTTGTCTTCGTACCCTTGGAATATGTCCGCACCTTCTTTGTGTCGGGGATTTCCCACTGCTTAACGTATTTTTCATACTTGCCCTGGTCCCAGTTATCAAACAGCTCCGAAAAGACTTCGGCGTTCGTTTTAAGCTTGCTTTCATAATACATATAATCCTCGTCGGCAACATAACCGATTGAATTCTTGACCTTTATCTCATTCTCGATGTTGTCGTTACCGCAGACGGTGATTTTTCCCCCGTCCCTCTTAATTATATTCATAATCAGTTTTATTAGGGTTGTTTTTCCCGCGCCGTTCTGACCAATCAGACCCATTATTGTCCCCTTTTCGATGGAAAGGCTGACATTGTCAAGTTTAAAATCCTTATATTCCTTTGTAACATTTTTTATTTCCAGAATATTATTGCCCATAATAATTCCCTCCGCATATTATTCATAAATTATATTAACAGCTTCTATAACCTGCTCTTTTTTTACCGATGCTTTTTTCATCTCCAGCAGCTGTGTTCTGAGCGATTCGAGCATATCGCTTATATGCTTTTCATGAACCTTGTCAAGGGTATCGGTTTTTATATATGTTCCCTTTCCCGAAACCGAGAATATCAAGCCTTCCCTTTCCAAATCCGTATAAGCGCGCTTTGTCGTTATCATGCTTACGTTCAGGTCGGCTGCAAGCTGCCTGACGCTCGGGAGTAAATCGTTGCCTTTAAGTTCCCCGCTGTAAATGGCTTCCCGGATACCGTCCTTGACCTGTTCATACATCGGCTTATCGCTTGCCGGGGTTATGAAAATTTTCATACCGCAAAGGCTCCTTCCCCTAAAGTTTCCGGATATATAAATCAGGATACATAATGTGTATACTTGTTATATACAGTATATATTTATATGAAGCTTTTGTCAATAGTTTTTAGTAAATAAAAATTATTTGTATGATTTTACATATTACTTCTGATTATTTATACATTTTCTACAAAATATGGGAAATTCTAAAAATATGCTTGACATAAAGTGTACTTTAGGATATAAACTAACTACAGGCAGCTGAAAAAGGATGTGATATTATGCCCTATACGATAAAGGAAGTATCTGAAAAAACGGGGCTGACAATACCGGCTATCCGCTATTATGAAACGGAGGGGATTCTTCCTCCCGTGGCGCGCAATGAATCAGGCAACCGGGTCTTTAAGGACGGTGACATTGAATGGCTTAACCTTATTTGCTGTCTCAGAAGTACGGGTATGCCCGTCCGTCATATCAAAAAATTCGTCCGCATGTGCCTCGAGGGCGATTCGACGATTAATCAGCGCATTACAATGTTAGTCGAGCATGAAAAATATGTTGACGAACAGCTTGAAACGCTCAGTCATTACAAAAATGCCATCGCCTGGAAAATCAATTATTTCAGCGGCATTAAAAAGAAAATCGAAGAAAGGGGAAATCCTTAAGGTTAAAGCCTTTGACCGGTTAAAACATCCGGAAGGATAAAAATATATGAAAATAGATATTAAAAGTCTGGCAGTTGCGGGGTTCCTTACGGCTCTGGGCGTTCTGATGCCTACCGTGTTCCATTTACTGGGGCTTAACTCCGGAATTGTTTTTCTGCCCATGCATTTTCCCGTTCTTTTATGCGGCCTTGTCTGCGGTTTCAAATACGGGGGGATTTCAGGGTTTCTGGTTCCTCTCCTGTGCTGCCTTTTTACGGGCGCTCCGCCGTTTTTCCCCGTCGCGGCAGGGATGGCGGTTGAACTTTGTACATACGGAATTATTGCCGGTCTCATGCGCAACAAATTTAACGTGTATGTTTCCCTTATCGCCGCTATGCTGGGCGGACGCCTGGTTTATTCGCTCTTTGCGGCTCTGTTTACCGGCGCTTTCGCAAGCTCCGAAGCTGTAAAGGCTCTTGCCGTTACACTGTTTGCAACCTCGCTTCCCGGCGTTGCGATGCAGATTGTTATAATACCCGCGCTTGCCTTCGCCCTTTACCGGGTGAAGCTTACGACGCTTAATTCAGACCCTTTCCTTATTGCTCCGAAAAAGGGGGGAGAATTAGGTTAAATTTCAAACCGCGGTTTTGTGATTTTCAGACTGCCGTCCAATGACAACAACTTAAGAAATTTTACTTTACAATAAGATTCCAGATTCCAGACGCCAGTTACCAGAAATCTGACCACTGACCACTGACCGCTTATATGATTAGAAAGTTATTAGTTCTGCTTAAGTTGTTGACATTGGACGGCAGTCTGAAATATAATTACTTGAACCCGGGAATTTGTGTGAAAGGCAGGTTATATTTTTGGCGGTACTGCATCTTACCTGCGGTAAAATTGCCTGCGGAAAAACATACTTCGCTGAAAAATTCTGCGCCGGGGGCAGGGCTGTTTTATTCTCGGTTGACAGGCTTATGCTGACCGTGTATGACGGTTGCCTCGGGGAAGACCATATCAGGCACGAACAAAAATGCATGGACTTCCTGCTGGAAACAGCTGTCAATACCGTAAAGTGCGGTGCCTTTGCGGCGCTGGATTTCGGGTTCTGGAATTACGAAGTGCGGAGGAGAGTTTCGGAATACTGTTTAAACAACGGCATAGATTATGTATGGCATTATTTTAACGCCGACGAAAAAACAAGGAAATCACGCCTTGAAAAAAGGAACGCCGTGCTGGCGGAATCCATGAGGCGGGAGTATATAATAGACGATGAAATGCTGGCGCGTTTCGACGGCTGGTTTGAATTTCCAAGAGAAGATGAAAGGATGGTATATGAAAATGATTACCAGTAAATTTAAGGACAGTCTTGATATTTCACTGCTTGGGTTCGGGGCAATGCGCCTTCCTCAGATTAAAAAAGACGGCAAGGATGTCATTGATTATGAAAAAGCCCGGGAATTTATCGAATATGCATATGAAAACGGCGTTAATTACTTTGACACCGCTTATGTTTATCACGGTGGGTTTTCCGAGGTCTTTTTAAGGGATGCCCTTAAGAAATACCCCAGGGAAAGCTATTATATTGCCGATAAGCTTCCTATGTGGGACCTTAAATGCGAGGAGGATACCGAACGTCTTTTTAATATTCAGCTAGAAAGGCTCGGCACCGAATATATCGATTTTTATCTTATGCATTCACTCGGTAGATATAATTTTGACCAGGCTCTGAAGTATAATGTATACGAAACCCTGAAAAAGCTTCAGTCCCAGGGCAAAATAAAATACATCGGGTTTTCTTTCCATGACAACACCGACATGCTGACAGAAATCGTGAATACATATGAATGGGATTTCGCACAAATCCAGCTTAATTACCTTGACTGGGAAACCCAGAACGCAAAGGGGCAGTATGAAATTTTAACCGAAAAGGGTATTCCGGCAATAATTATGGAACCGGTTCGCGGCGGAGCCCTTGCTAATCTCTGCGAGGGAGCGAATGAAATACTTAAGGGAGCGCGCCCCGATAAAAGTATCGCCTCATGGGCAATCAGGTATGCCGCGTCACTGCCTAACGTTATGACGGTACTGAGCGGAATGTCCGATATTACGCAGGTTACAGACAATGTTGCAACCATATCCGGGTTTGAGCCTGTTACCGACGAGGAAATGGAACTGATTCAGAAAGCGGCGGATTTATACCGCAAGAGGGACAATATCCCGTGTACCGGCTGCGCATACTGTATGCCGTGTCCCGCCGGGGTTGATATTCCCAGGCTGTTTAAGATGTACAACGATTATTCAATGAACCTTAATATGAACGGTTTCAAAAATGAATATCCGAAGCTTGACGACAACATTAAAGGTTATAACTGCATAAAATGCGGCGCCTGCGAGGATTTATGCCCGCAGAGCATTGAAATCCGCGCAAAGCTTGATTTCCTTGAGGATTTATGCAGAAAACAGTAGCAGCTTAGCCGAATAAGAAATCCGTTTATTTAATATTAAAATGCAAATACGGTATAATAAACTATTAATAAATACTGTAATTAGAATGTTAATTCTGCCGAAGGAAGGAATTGTTTATGAAAATGAAGAAAAAAGTTTTATCTGTTTTTGCGGCGTTTGTTATGCTTTTGAATTTTACCGCCTGTGATACGGAAGATTCAAACCGGGATGAAACCGAAAGCACAGTCTCCTCAGCCGAAAGCGAGGCTATGTCCGATGAAACGGATACCGCGGATGAAACCGCAGCTGCCGGAATTGTTTCAGCTCATGGAAAACTGAGCGTTTCGGGAGCCGATATTGTCGATAAGGACGGCAACCCTTATCAGTTAAGGGGAATGAGTACCCATGGAATCCAGTGGTTCCCTCAGTACGTGAACAAAGATATAATTAAGGAGCTAAGAGACGACTGGAATACCAACGTTTTCAGACTTGCCATGTATACGGGCGATTCCGAGGGTTATGACGAATCGACCAAGGAAGAAGTCGAAAAGTATGTCGAGGACGGAGTAGACGCCTGCATTGAGCTTGATATGTACTGTATTATCGACTGGCACGTACTTGGCGATAAAACACCCATGCTTAAAAAAGACGAAGCTTTAGCCTTTTTTGAAAAGTTTTCCAGGAAATACGGCGACAAGGATAATATTATCTACGAAATATGCAACGAGCCGAATAATCCCGCACAGTGGGGAACCGATATAAAACCCTATGCCGAGGAGGTTATTCCGGTTATACGCGCAAACGACCCCGATGCGATAATTATAGTAGGAACCCCGCAGTGGTCGCAGCTCCTTGACGAGCCGAGGAAAGACCCCCTTGCCGGCGACAACATTATGTATGCCCTTCATTTCTATTCCGACACCCACAAGGACTGGCTCAGGGATACCCTTACACGCTGTTATCAGGACGGGCTTCCCGTTTTTGTCAGCGAGTTCGGAATGTGCGATTCGTCGGGCGCCGGAGCTAACAATTTTGAGGAAACGGAAAAATGGCTTTCGCTGCTTGACAGCTGCAATATAAGCTATATCAACTGGGCTGTTGCCGACAAGGACGAAACCGTATGCGTATTGAAACCCGGAACAGACCCCGCGGGCGGCTGGACAGAAGACGACCTCACCGAAGGCGGTATATGGATTCGGAATTTCCTTAGAAGTAAGGACCCGGTAATATAAAAACACAAAATATAAAACTCCTGTGCTTAAAAACACGGGAGTTTTATTTCGTTTCAATATTTCAGTGATACACTTCCAGCGCTCCTAAAGCCTCCGGCTCGGCTTCGCCCGTATCGGGGTTGCGGGGCGAATTGATATTATACATATAGCCTGTTTTTCCGTAGCGGCCTTTTTTGCGTTCGTCATACCGCTCGCTGTCCATACAGATATTTACGGCGTGAAGAGCGGCGGTAACACCGCTGCCGCTTCCCAGCGGGTGTTCCCACACAAGCTCACATTCAATATTAAGAAAGCATTCGGCAATCCGGGGTGCGTTTACTTTTACCGCCTTTTCCGCAGTCAAACCCGAGTCAGTAATTTCATCAGTTTCCCACTGGTTGTTATCAATAGTACGATGGCATTTGTCATAAACATCATGTGACGGGAAGTTCAGAACACAGCAGCCGGTCTCTTTCAATGATTTATAAGCATGACCGTTGGCGTTTATATTGCCGATGATGCAGTAAAATTCACCTCCCTCGCCTGTAAATGCCGACCATGATTGCAGACAGGCGTTTTCTCTGCCGTTGGATTTCCATCCGGTTATTACAAATAACGGCGACGGTATAGCCGTTACAAAATCCTGCCATGAAAAGGAGTTCAGTTCCCCGGGCCATTGTTCGGTAATCAGTTCAGGTTTTTCGGAAAATTCACGTTTCATATTTTATTTACTCCCTTTACATTGTATTATTTTTATATCTCCGTACGGCGAAGCCAGTCATTGATTAACTGGTTAAATACCGGTTCGTTTTCAATATGCAGATTATGACCGCACATATCCAGTACGGCAAATGCCGCCCTCGGAAACCTGTCAAGAAGTTCATAAGCGAACGAATAGCCTACCGCATGGTCTTGCCTGCCTGTTATAATGCAGGCGGGTTTGCCGGACTTTGCCGATTTCAGCATTTTTTCAAACTCAGCAGTTTCACCCTTAAACCGTCCGGAATAAAGGAAATCATCTCCACAGCTTTATCACTGTTTTTAACATAAAGGCACTGCCGGATTTTCATCTGTATTCTCCCCTTTGTTTAAACTCCTTAAATTTTCAATACGCAGACCGTTCTCTCCTTCTTCCATGAATGCCCAGTCGGTGAGCATTCCGCAGGGGAACTCACCGCATTTACCGCAGTTATGAATTTCCCTTTTACCGGCGCAGTCATATAAATCGCAGACTGTACCGCCGCTCCAGAAGGGCTTGCCTTTTATTTCATGACAGCCCGGACAGCCTTGCTCGGCTGAGTATTTGCATGCGGCACAGTCGATACCGCAGGATGACAGCTTCATTAAAAACGCCTCCTAATTTATTATTTCCTATATCATAACATACCGTACATGACATCTGTATGTCATGTTTGACTGTATAAAGACAAAATATTTTCAGCGGCGGTTTTCAAATCCTCTGCGATGTAATCGGGTTCCAGAACCCTGACTTTTCCACCGAAGCCAAGCAGCCAGCTGATTAAAAACCCCCGGTTGGTGAAATTTATTTCCATAAGCAGTCCCTCATCGGTTTCTTTATAGCAGTCAAGCCCGTAAGTCTCAATCAGCTTATATTTTTCCGAGGGGTCAAACAGAGCGGTAAGCTTTATATTATCCGGGAAGTTTGCACTGAAATCCTGCCTTTCAGGGGGTATTTCACGCGGGATGTAATAATCACCGCATATTTTCAGGTTCCACAGCCTTTGGAGCTTAAACATCCGCCAGTCCCGGCGTTCCAGACAAAATCCGAACACATACCATGAAGTCCATTGAAAGATAACGACATAAGGTTCAATCCGGCGGTGCGATTCGCCTTTTTCATAGAAGTAGTCAAATTCAATAAGCCGGGATTCAATAACGGCTCGTTTTACTGCTTCGATTTTTCCAGTAAGCTGTCCCTTATGATGCGAAGCCAGGTTTATGATAACGGGTTCTCGCATAGACATTACCGCACCGGAACCGAATTTAAGCTTTTCCAGCATTCGTTCGGTATTTGCTTTCTTTGATACGCTGCCTATACCTTTTAAGGCTGAGATGATATCTAAAAGCTCCTCCGAAGTAAGAACGGTTTTGTCAAGCTTGAAGCCCTCGGCGATTGAAATACCTCCGCCTGCGCCCTGATAAGTGACAATGGGTATCCCCGCCTGACAGAGCGCGTCAATATCGCGCCCGATAGTGCGTCGGTTCACCTCGAATTTTTCGGCAAGCTCCGGTGCGGTCATACGCTCGTTCCGAAGCAACGACACCAGTATGCCCAGCAGTCTGTCAAGCTTCATTCATACCGCCTCCCTTAAAAACTTAATGAACACATTATATCATAATTCTTGTTAATTGTCACGTTAAATGAATATATTAACAGGTATGGTATTATGTGATACAATTAGAAAATGAACGAGCAGCTGAAATTATTGAACGGATAAAAGCTAATACATAGCAAAAAAGAACTGACTGACACTTTATATCTGTTAGTTCTTTAATATTAGTTATTGTCTTTTTCACAAATTTTCCTTAAAATCTCCATTGAAAACATGGTTTTGCTGAGTTCGGAAAGGAATACGTTAAGATATCGGAATTCATCCTTTGAAAGCTTTGAATAAAGGGTGTTGGCAATAGCGGATATGGTTAAATTCAATTCACACGGGGTCATAAAACTCATCCTTTCCGTAAAAAAGCATTTTTCAATTATTCAGCAGACATTATATAATATGAGGAATTTTGAATTTTGACAGAAAAACAATAAAAAAACGCCCTTTTTATTAAGATAGGGCGGTTTTCATCGGTAAGACGATAAATTAATTAACAAATAACAATTAACAATTAACAATGGTGGTATACCGCCTGCGGCGGTATGATTTTAATATTTTATAGATAAATTCTGAACAATTTTATCAAGAATGCGGCGGACAGTGTTTACTTTTTATAAATTTTCCATTGCTAATCCTAATATAGTAATAATAAATCCAACAACTGCCAGAACCATTCCGAACATACCTATCAGACCATTCCCTTGCCCTCCGATAATAATTTTTGCAAATAGAATAATGCCAATAATTAACAAAATCACGCCTACAATTACTACGGTTACCTTGGTTCTTTTTCTTTTTCTTTCTATGTCATCATATCGTTTATTCACTTCATTTTTAACCTCATCACGGATGGGTTTCAATTTTTGAAATACATCAACACCATTAATTTTTATTGATTTTCCATAACTTGGCTGTATAAAGCGTTCTATTGTATATATAAATTGGGAGTTTGAATAACCATTTACCCAATCTATTATTCTGCTTTCTCCCGTATGAGTATTCCAATTATTATATCCTATACCGTCATTATATGTAAAAGCTAAAACCGTATCACCCTCTACATTGATATTTTTTAGATTATCACACAATTCAAAAGAACGCCCATTAATCTTTTTAACACTCTTTGGAATAGTAACTTCTGTCAAACAAATACAATGAAAAAATGCATCATCGGCAATTTCCACAACTGTATTGGGTATAGTAACATGAGAGTCATTACCTTTGTACTTTTTTAATACCCCACCCTCAATAACAAAATCAGACAGTTTGTTTTGAATATTAACATTTACCGTCTGTACGTTTATCTGGGCGTTTTCGATATTATAATTGTTTATAGCCTTTTCAACAATAAATGCCGAGCCGCAGTATTCGCAGTTTGCCGCTTCAAGCGAAGAATCGACCTTTAGATTCGCTCCGCACGCAGTGCATTTAGCCTGAACAAAAGCCATTGTAAAATCCTCCCTAAATAAAAAGCCATATACTGCCAGTTAAATAATTATAAATACATATTAACATATTTTCACCGAACAGTCAAGGTTTTATAATGGATTTACATATTAAATGCCTGTAAAAAACCGCCGGCTGAAAAACCGGCGGCTGAGTAATTTTATATCATTGTTATCGCTGTATTACGAACCCGACATAAGCTCCTTAACGGAGGTCGCAAGCCCGGCAAGCCCTTGAATTTCTGACGGGATGATAATTTTTGTAGCTTTTCCGTCGGCGGCTTTCGCGAAAGCTTCAAGGCTCTTTATTGCAAGGACGGATTCGGACGCGTTTGCTTCGTTGAGCTTTTTAATAGACTCGGCAAGCGCCTTCTGAACCATTTCGATTGATTCCGCCTCACCCTGGGCTTCCAGTATTTTCTGCTGTCTTACGCCGTCGGCATGAAGAACCATAGCCTGTTTTTCGGCTTCGGCGCGCAGAATCTTGGATTCCTTCTCACCCTCGGCGACAAGAATCTGGGATTTCTTTTCACCCTCAGCCTGTAAAATCTTTTCGCGGCGTTCGCGTTCAGCCTTCATCTGGCGTTCCATTGCGTCCTGAATTTCACGCGGGGGGAGGATATTTTTAAGCTCGACGCGGTTTACTTTAATTCCCCAGCGGTCGGTGGCTTCGTCCAGTATCGCGGTTATTTTGGTATTGATGACATCGCGGGAGGTTAAAGTGGAGTCAAGCTCCAGGTCGCCTATGATGTTACGCAGCGTGGTGGCGGTCAGGTTCTCGATTGCGGCAAGGGGTCTTTCAACGCCGTAAGCGTAAAGCTTAGCCTCGGTAACCTGAAAGAATACCACGGTGTCAATCTGCATGGTAACGTTATCCTTAGTAATAACGGGCTGGGGCTTGAAATCAGCCACCTGTTCCTTGATTGAGATTTTCTTTGCGATTTTGTCAAAAAACGGTATTATATAGTGGGGTCCAGCATTAAGCGAGTTTCTGTATGTCCCGAAACGCTCGATTACATACACCTGAGCCTGCGGGATAAACTTGATGCCGGAAATCAGTATAATAACCGCCAGAATAGCAAGACCTATGATAATATATTCCATAATAAACTCCGTTCCGCCGCTGTAAAAGTTATGCGGCTGTAAATTATTCAAAATTGATATGATGTACGGCTGAAAACGCCCTTCGGGGTAACAAATATTTACTCTTTACCGTAAAGCTCTACATAAAGCTTTGCTGAAATCACTTCCTTCACCGAAACTATACTTTCCTTAGGGATTATACTGCCGTCCGAGGATACCGCCGACCAGTCGACGCCATCGAGCCTGACCCTGCCGTTTCCGGCTGTGTTGTTGATTTCCTCTATTACAACAGCAGTTTTCCCGACGTTAAGCTCGGAATTTGTAGGCGTATACCTGTCAGGCATGAGCTTTTTCAAAGCGGGACGGGTAAAAATCAGACAAACCGCAAAAACTACGGCATATATTATCAGCTGAACGGTAACGGACGCTCCGCACGCCGCCGCTATTAACGCCGGAATTGCCGCCGCCGCAAACCATACCGATACTAATGCGGTAGTCGCCGCTTCAATCACAAGGGCTGCTATTAGTATGCCTATCCATAACAAAATCATTAATGCTTTTGCCTCCTTTATAAAATAAATTAATCTGATTAAGCGAATATAAAAAATATGTGGTCAAAAAGTTATATTGCAAAATAAAAATTAATACATCATTAATTTTATGATTATATAATATCATATTATTACTTAAATTTCAAGGGTAATTTAATAATTTACGGTAAATTATATTTACTTTGTAGAACTGCACAATAAAAAGTGTCGGTTTTTGTCGCATTAGTTAAATATGTACCGACAGGATAATATTTCTTATTCATAAAATTATATTTGCATAAAGTAAAAACTATGTTATAATATAACATAAACATATGCAGTGAACAGGAGCAAAATTTAAGTATGTTATTACAGAACAGCGATTTTTATATAGGAAACGTGAAAATAGAACGCACGGCGGCATTAGCTCCTATGGCTTCCGTAGCCGACAGGGCTTACAGGGCGGTTTGCAAGGAATTCGGCGCGGCGTATATGGTATCGGAAATGATTTCGGCAAAGGGTCTTTGCTACTCCGACCGTAAAACCGAAGAATTATGCATGGTTCATGAATCCGAACGCCCCTATGCCCTGCAGCTTTTCGGGAGCGAGCCTGAATTTATGGGTAGGGCGGTTAAAAAGCTTATGGCTTATAAACCCGATATAATCGATATTAACATGGGCTGTCCCGTTACGAAAATTGTTTCCGGCAAAAGCGGTTCGGCTTTAATGAAAGACCCTGAGCTTGCTTATGATATAATAAGGAGCGCGGTTTTGAATTCGGACGTTCCCGTTACCGTAAAAATCCGAAGCGGCTGGGATGAAAACACAGTAAACGCGGTTCCCTTCGCGCAAATGGCGGAAGAGGCTGGAGCAAGCGCCGTTACGGTTCACGGGCGGACAAAAAATCAGATGTACGGCGGAAAAGCCGACTGGGATATTATCGGACAGGTAAAAAAAGCGGTCAGCATCCCTGTAATCGGCAACGGAGACGTCACATCAGCCGGGGATGCCGTTAAAATGTACGGGGATACAAACTGCGACCTTGTCATGACAGGGCGGGGGAGCTTCGGAAGGCCCTGGATTTTCAGGCAGACTGAGCATTATATCAAAACAGGGGTTATACTTCCCGAACCGCCGTTGAAAGAACGCCTTGAAATCATGCTGAGGCAAACGGAACTTGCGGTCAGGTTCAAGGGGGAACGTACGGCAATGGCTGAATCAAGGATGAAATGCGCGTTTTATTTAAAGGGAATCCCGAATGCCGCGGCGCTGCGGAATGAATGCTCAAAGCTCTCTTCCCTTACAGAACTGAGGGAACTGATAAAAAGAATATTATACTAGTACCTGGTAACACCTGAAAGTTACGATATAATAATAAAAATCATACCGCCGCAGGCGGTATACCGCCATTGTTAATTGTTAATTTTTAATTGCTAATTGGTACTGGTATCAGAGGATACCGATAATGAATAATGATTATACCGTGCAAAAAGCGGAATACAGTGATATAGATGCGATTGCCGCCATTGAAGCGGAATGCATCCCCGAGCCGTGGAGCAAAAACGCTTTTTTGACCGAGCTGAAAAAAGACAGTTCCGTTATACTAAAGGCAGTGAATAAGGACGGTATTATATGCGGATTTATAACGGCGGACGTTATCCTCGGTGAGGTCAGCATTTATAATGTTGTTGTTTCGGAAGCTTACCGGAGGCAGGGTATTGCCCGCATGCTGCTTACAGAGCTTGAACGCATGACGCAGGGGGCTGAAAGCTATATGCTTGAAGTGCGTGAAAGCAATATCCCAGCTATAAGCCTTTATAAATCCCTCGGATATGAAAACGTCGGTATACGAAAGAATTTTTACTCTGCACCCTGCGAGAACGCAATATTAATGACTAAGATAATCAGGAATAAACCGGACTTAACATCCGGAAAGGAATGGTCGTAAAATGAAAATACTAGCCATAGAGACCTCATGCGACGAAACGGCGGCGGCTATTGTGGAAGACGGCAGGAAAATCCTGTCAAATGTTGTTTATTCGCAGATTGAGGAGCATAAAAAATTCGGGGGGGTTGTTCCGGAAATCGCTTCAAGGCGGCACAGCGAAAACATACTTGAAGTCGTTAAAAAAGCACTTTCAGAAGCGGACTGCACCCTTGACGGCATAGACGCTTTTGCCGTCACCTATGCCCCGGGGTTAATCGGCGCTCTTCTGGTCGGGGTAAGCTTTGCGAAGGGACTTGCCTTGTCACTTAAAAAACCGCTTATTCCGGTGCATCATATTGCCGGGCATATAGCTTCAAACTACCTTGTGCCGGACTCTGACGGGATTATTCCGGAGCCTCCCTTCCTGTGCCTTGCCGCCAGCGGGGGGCATTCGCATATAATTGAGGTTCTGGAATATACAAAATTCCGTATTATAGGGAGAACCCATGACGACGCGGCAGGGGAGGCTTTTGACAAAGCCGCCCGTGTTCTGGGGTTCCCGTATCCGGGCGGGGTACATATAGACAAAGCGGCTTTAACGGGAAATCCTGAAGCCTACAGCCTGCCCCGCCCTAAAATTCAGGGGAGCAGGTATGATTTTTCGTTTTCGGGACTTAAGACAGCCGTAATAAATATTGTTCATAACGCAGAGCAAAAGGGTGAGGAAATCAATAAAAACGATATGGCGGCTTCTTTTCAGTCGGCCGTCGCTGAAATCCTTACAGATAAAACAATTTCCGCCGCCAAAGAATACGGATACAGTAAAATTGCGCTTGCCGGCGGGGTTTCGGCAAACTCGGGCGTAAGGAAGCTGTTCGGTCAGGAATGCCGGAAAAACGGGTTCAGGCTTTATATGCCCCCGCTTTCTCTTTGCGGAGACAACGCCGCTATGATTGGCTGTCAGGCTTATTATGACTTCCTTTCAGGAAAACGCGCCGATGAGAGCCTAAATGCTTTTGCTTCGCTTTCGCTGGAGGATTTGGCATAGTACCAAAATTGCACTCAATATCTTTAGAAAGCCGCAGTTGAAAAAACAGCGGCTTTTAGTTTTACTGTAATTCTATGACTTTTCCAAAAACTTATTGTAAATCAGCTCCAAAGGTGATATAATAATAACAAGAATGGAGTGAGTTTTATGACTAAGCGTGAGCAATGCTTGAATATTGTGAATAGAATTCCCGACGAGCAATTGGAATATATTGCGGCAATACTTGAAAACGCACAAAAAATGATTGATGAAATGAAAGACGACGCGTATTGTTCAGAACTTTATAATAATTCATTTGATAAAAGCAACGATGAACCCGAAGATTTTTCCGCATTTGCCGGGATATTGGCTCAAGAGGTGATATTTACAAATGAAAATGCTTGCAATTGACGGAAACAGTATTATGAACAGGGCTTATTACGGAATAAAAATGCTGTCAAACAAACATGGCGTCTTTACTAACGCTGTTACGGGGTTTATGAACATATACCTTAAAACAACCGCCGATGTTAAACCCGATTTGACTGCCGTCGCCTTTGATTTGCATGAACCGACGTTCCGTCACAAGGCCGTTGCGGATTATAAGGCAAACCGTCACGGAATGCCCGGCGAGCTTGCTCAGCAAATGCCGCTCATAAAGGAAATACTGACCGGCTTGGGCGTGTCCGTTATCGAAAAGGAAGGCTTTGAGGCTGACGACATCCTCGGGACGCTTTCAAAAATGTGCTCCGACAACGGACATGAATGTTTTATTCTGACCGGGGACAGGGATTCGCTCCAGCTTTTGAATGAAAAGGTAACGGTTCTTCTTCATACGACAAAGGAACTGAAAATATATACCCCCCAGAGGTTTTCCGGCGAGTACGGTTTTCCTCCTGTAAGTCTCATTGACCTGAAAGCACTGATGGGAGACAGCTCCGACAATATAAGCGGTGTAAAGGGAATAGGTGAAAAAACAGCCTTAACTCTTATCAGGGAGTATAATACGGTTGAGGAGCTTTATGAAGCTCTTGAAAACGGTGAATTAAAAGCGGCGAATTCAGTTATGGATAAGCTCCGCGAGGGAAAGGAAGCAGCGCAGCGAAGCAAGTGGCTTGCTTCAATAATTCTGGATGTCCCGATAGGAATAAGTATCGAAAGCTTTAAGCCGTCCGGGTGTAAAGCCGATGAGCTTGCCTCTCTCCTTACGGGTCTTGAAATGTATAAGCTTCTGGAAAAACTCGGCTTGAAGCCGTCTGCAAACCCCTATGATTTCGGGTCTGACCGTAATAAAGTGGAGCAGCCGGGTATTCCCGAAATAAATTATCAAACCGGGGAAATTAACGGCGGTATACTGAATGAAATATGCGGAACAACAAATGCGGTATCATATATATATTCGGATGATATTATACTTATAGTATATAATGAGGTTATATATACAATAAGTGACAAAGGTGAACAGCTGAAATTCCTTTCCTGTGAATGTCCTAAGTATACCTTCAAAGCAAAACCCTCTTACCGCTTTTGTTATGAAAATAATACCGAATTAAGAAATATAAAGGCTGACGCTGACATATTAGGGTATTTGCTGAATACTTCATCCGCAGATTATACAATTGATAAAATGTGCGCCGAATATAACTCACCGTATTATAATGATATGGGGGATAATGCCGGTATCGCCAGTCTGACTCAGCTTTGCGAGGTTATGCTCCTTAAAATCAAAGAAAACGGTATGGAGGAACTGCTTTATAATATCGAACTGCCACTTACAGGGGTTCTGGCTTCAATGGAGCATAACGGCGTAGCCGTCGATACCGGGGGCGTTAAGGATTTCGGCATACGTCTGACCGAAGAAATAAAGAGCATTGAATCCCAGATTTATTTTATGGCGGGGCATGAATTCAATATCGGTTCCCCTAAGCAGCTGGGTACTGTGCTTTTCGACGAGATGGGGCTTCCCGCTCATAAAAAAACGAAGACGGGCTACTCGACAAATGCCGAGGTGCTTGAGGATTTGCGGGACAAGCATGAAATAATTGATTCAATACTTCATTACCGTCAGCTTTCAAAGCTGAACTCCACTTATGTCGAGGGTCTTCTGAAAGTAATTTCCGGCGACGGCCGGGTACGCACTGTTTTCAGGCAGACCGAAACTAAAACGGGGCGTATATCGTCAACTGAGCCTAATATGCAGAATATCCCCGTGCGTACGGAACTCGGCCGTGAAATGCGGAAGTTTTTCAAAGCTAAGGAAGGGTATGTCCTTCTGGATGCCGATTACAGCCAGATTGAGCTGCGTATTCTGGCTCATATGAGCAAAGACAGCAATATGCAGTCACATTTCATTTCGGGAACGGATATTCATACAAGCACCGCGGCGCAGGTATTTGATATGCCGCCTGAAATGGTTACGAGTGAAATGCGCAGGGCGGCAAAGGCGGTTAATTTCGGGATTGTATACGGTATCGGCGCGTTTTCGCTTTCAAAGGATATTAATGTAACGGTTAAACAAGCTGATATGTATATTAAAAATTATCTTTCCGGTTATCCGAATGTCAGGAAATTTATGGATGATACCGTGGCGACGGCTGAAAAAACCGGTTATTCGTCAACAATGTTCAACAGGAGGCGTTATATTCCCGAATTGCTTGCCAGCAATAAAAACATTCAAAGCTTCGGAAAACGGGCGGCAATGAACGCTCCCATTCAGGGGACTGCCGCCGATATAATTAAAATTGCAATGGTTAAGGTTTTTAATAGGCTTAAGGAAGAAAATCTGGACGCAAAACTTATCTTGCAGGTGCATGACGAGCTTATTATCGAGGTTTCGCCGGAGGATAAAGACAGGGCGGCTTTAATTCTCGGAGAAGAAATGAAAAATGCCGTAAAACTGGATATTCCTCTGGTAGCTGACGTCTCGGAAGGCTTAACATGGTATGATGCAAAGAATTAATATTAACAGCAGGTAAAAAACAGAGCCGGGATATAACCCCGGCTCTGTTCATTAAATTGCTTTGTCTTTGCGTACTTTTCTTTTATACGGTTCCCGCACATCGGTAAGTCCCATAAGATAATCGACGCTGGTATTATAGAATTCCGACAATTTTTCCATCGTTATAAGCGATGGTGATAGTTCGCCTGTCTCATACCTTGAGTAAGTCTGCTGAGTAACATTTAAATACTCGGCAAGATTCCGCTGATACAAATCGCTGTCTTCACGCAAATCACGAATCCTAAGTATCATTTTTTCCACCTCATTAAAATTATTAGTACCTGAATTGACTTTTAAGCTCTTTTATGTGTATAAAATATGTCCGGTATAAAGATTAAAGCTGTCATTTTGTCGATTTACATTATTTATTATAAAACATCAGATAAGAGCATGAGCGATAAACGCGCAATTAGGATACAGATTTTATAAAATTTATAAAATAACGGTTTATTTTGTTAAATTCCTTATTAAAATACGTCATAATTCTTAAATAAACCTTTATAATAAAGCAAAATAATCAGTATCCTTAAGGAGTGTGACGTATATAAAATTCTATTTCAGGAAGAAATAATATATAAAACCATATATAACTGACGCCACCGTACCGTATAATATTACAGGACCGGCTATTATAAATATTTTTGCTCCCAGCCCTAAAACATATCCTTCGGATTTGAATTCAAGCGCGGGAGATACTACCGCATTCGCAAAGCCTGTTATCGGAACAAGAGTCCCCGCTCCGCCGTGCTTCGCCATTTTTTCATATAACCCGAAACCGGTTAAGACAGCGCTTATTATCACAAGGGTTATTGAAGTCCATGCGGCTGAAGCCGTATCCCCGATACCTGTTGATTTATATATATTCATAATAATTTGTCCCGCCAGGCAAATCAACCCGCCGATTAGAAACGCTTTTGGAATGTCTATAAAACTTCTGGAGCAGGGAGATGATTTTTTTACCATTTCCTGATATTGCTGCTGTGATACGCTCATAACAAAACCTCCGACTAATTAGTATTATATGAAATACGGGCAGGCATCAGCTCAGCGCAGTTATATCCTCAATCGTAAGAGAAGGCTGGGTTGCCTTGTTTATTGAATAAGCCAGCAGCCGCCCCGTTCTTTCAATCAGTTTGTCAATATCCCTGGGGGTAACCATCATATTGGGAAGATGCTTGTTAGGGGTTTCTCCCGTGATATTTTCTATAATGGTATGCATATCAACGACGGTCGGAACTCCTATTGCTATCACGGGAACGCCCAGCGTCTCCCTGGAAAGCTCCTTGCGTCTGTTCTGCACGCCCGAACCGGGGGAAATGCCCGAATCGCTTAACTGTATTGTCGTACCCAGTCTCGATACGTCCGAACAGGCCAAGGCGTCAATGACATAAACGCTGTCAGGCTTGGTTTTTTCGCACAGAGCCTTGATTATTTCCGATGATTCAATGCCGGTCTGACCTAAAACGCCCGGAGATATTGCCGATACGCTTCCCAGCGAATTAAGCTCATGCTCGGGCGGAAGCTCGTCCTTTAAATGCCTGGTTGCTATAACCTGCGAAATAACCAGGGGTCCTAAAGCGTCGGGTGTGATGTCTGAATTGCCGAGACCCACGACCAGGGTGTTTTTATTGTTTTCGCCCGTTAAGGATGTGAGCTCATCAGCTATGTTTGATACCTGTTCGTTAAAATCCTTCGGATTTGCCGACAATCTGTCTGTTTCAACCGTTATATAACGTCCTTTAGGCTTGCCTATCCGAAGCCCTGCCATTTCATCCGTTACCGTTATTTCCGTTATCGTACAGGCTGAGCTTTTACGGATTTTTCTCTTTACTCCCTTAGGAAGCGATTTTACGTCTTCATCAATCATTTCAACTGCAAGGTCTGTTCTTACTGCCATTATTACAGCCATCCTTTCGGGACGTTTTTTCCGTCGGGACAATTGTGCGGTCTGAATAAGCTCAGACTCACGGAGTCCTTCGGGATAATAAATAATGTAAAATATATGTTTCATAAGAAGGTATATTAATTTATTAATAGTTTTACCCATTTTTAATATAATATATCCAAAAGCAATAATGGAAATTTTATATATTTTATAGGATTACCTATTGCATTTTTATTAAAAACATGGTAAAATAAGCTTTAAGCTTCTATTGTTCAAGCAGTGACGGTCAGCATCAGTTTACAATACCATATTATAACTGCCGGATGAGTCATTACATCCGAGCGAAATAATCGTGTCTTATTTCGTATTATGGCTGTAATAATTGTTTTGATGAAAGCCGATACGGCAATAGTAAAGAAAAATTTGTTCATTAGTTAAAAGGAGTTATGAAGAATGCCGAATATTAAATCAGCAAAAAAAAGAGTAAAGGTTATCGCCGCCAAAACCGCGCAGAATAAATCAACTAAATCAGAGCTGAAAACTGTTCTTAAAAAAGCCGACGCGGCCTGCTCCGAAAAGTCGGACGGTTCTGAAGCAGCCGTAAAACTAGCAATAAAAAAGGTCGACCAGGCTGCGTCCAAAAACCTTATGCATAAAAATAAGGCGGCAAGGAAAAAATCCCAGCTCGCCAAAAAGCTTAATGCCACAAAGGTGTAAGTTATTTTAAGAACCCGCTTTCATTAACGCAAATTATCCTTAAGTCTGAAAAGGATATTCAGATATTTACGGTCTGAATACCCTTTTTTCTTTCTGAGGTTTATATCTGTCCTGAATTTTTTTAGGATGGTTCGCCGTCCTGGCTATTTTCAGCATTTCATCCCGGAATGCTTCCCTGCGTTCGTCCCGGATTTTTATTTTGTGCGAGCAGAATGCGATTCTTTTTGCGATACGTTCGCCGTACGAATAAAAATCCGTTACGTTTACTGAATTTACATTTTTTCCTCCGTTGGAATCATACCACCAGTTGTCAAAGCTGATACCGTTTCCGGTGCGCTCATAATTCAGCCAGTCTGCTTTTTCATTGAAATACCTTGCCTGCGACGATATAATCATATGATTCTTTTCGCAGATTATCTCTGAAATGTCTTTAAGCCTTATTACCCACAGCTTTTTATAGCTGACAAATTTCATTTTCTGAATACGGGTCTGATTATGCTGGGATATTATCATAATATCGTCGATTATTTCTATATATGTATCGGCTGAATGGGCTTTTATCTTCACTGCCGATATCAAAGAGCCGGCAAGGCATATCAGAAAGCTGTAAAATATGCTTGCATAGGAGGCGTAAAATACGGCATAGTATAAAACCGTCGGGGTATCCGGCGTTTTAGTGTTTATGAAAACGGCGACAATAACCGCCAGTGAAAGTATAACCGCCGCCGCCGGGATGTTAAAAAGAAGAATTCTGAGATTGTATCTGGCGGCAAGACGTTTTTCGCTGATTCGGAATATTTTATGCATTGCGGCGCTCCCTCTAAGCTGAAACGTGTTTAGCGGAAGCCAATGATATTGATGAGGAAGAAGTATTTGAATCATGCACCAGCTTTTTTTTCATGAATTCGGGATAATCCTTCAAGTTCCCTTTAAATATCAGCTCCGCGTTTTCAGTATATCTTAAATCCTCGGGTTCTATAAGAGACGGATGCTTATTAACCTGAAGGCTGATTCCGATTTTTCTTAATATAAACGCAACCCAAACCGAGCATACGAACTTATTTTTGAATTTATACGGTATATGGAACGCCATCGGCAGGAAAGCCGCGACATTATAGACATACCGGGTTCTGTTCAGGATAAAATGATTTATTGCTTCTTTGAATTCATCCAGCTGCAATCCAGTAACGGGAATCCGGTATACCTCGCTGGGTATGTTCTCATGAAGACCGAATACCTGAGTGTGTATTTTTTCAACGTTAAAATGCGCGGGAAGGGGCGAATGCTTATAATCCCGGCATATGCTGTACATTTCGGATAAAAGCTCGTCAGAGGCTATTGACGAATGCGAATATGTCTTTCCTGAAATAAACCGGATAATCTTAGCCACCTTAGTTGATGTTTTTGTCAGGATAATATATAAATATTTATTTTCTTTCATTTTGTAACCATTCCTTTCAGTATGTTGAGACCCGGACACTTGATTCATAAGATTTATTTATAATGTCACGTTCAGGAACATTTAACGGTACAGTTTTATATTATAATAGTGATATTATACGGTTATTATGTGTATTGAAATATAGGACTGATATATAATCTATAACGCCTCTTTACATTATACAATGTTTTTTAGTAATTGTACAGTGGGATAATATGTTTTATTCTAAATACACAAAAATTAACAGCAAAATACATAATTATTCACAACGTTATCGGTTAACGGTTGCAAAAGCGTTCCTTTTTGTACGATTGGTTTGATTGGATCAAAGTCGGTTGAAATGCCTAACAGGCAATCGGTCGATACATCGAAAAATTCACAAAGCCGTAATATGTTTTCAATACTCGGTTCCGTTGCTCCGCGTTCCCATTCGCTAATTGATCCTTGAGTATATCCAAGAACTTCCGCAAGTTGTTTTTGCGAAAGTCCTTTTTCGTCCCGTAGTTCCCGCAATCTTATCACATGCTTTTTCGTAGAAGCTTGCGACACTGGTTTGTGCATAGGAGGTTGAGCCGAAGTATAATCGTCGGATAGACCGAGGAGATAGTCGGCAGACTCATTGAAATATTTACTCAATCTTGTAATCTCTAATATGCTAGGATTTCTATACCCTTGCTCCCAATTAGCATAACCGGTCGCTGAAATACCCAAATCATGAGCAATTTCTTTTTGTGTTTTCCCCTTTTCTTTTCGTAATTCTTTTAATTTTTCAGAAATGCTCATGTAGCTATTATAAAACAACTATGCAAAAAGTGTTGACAACTATGCAAAGCGTGTATTATACTGCATACAATGACAACTATGCAGATGGCATAGTCTTGTGTCGCAGAATCAAAATACGGGCGTCTGGCGGCATAAAAAATCCACAGTAAAGAAATAGCGGGGGCATTGCCTAGCAGGGGAGTTATGGAAATGGGTCAAGAACTATTAAATAAATTAGCTATATTGGGAGCGGGTGCGTTTGTTATAGTTGCCATACTTGCGCTCGGGGTGTCCGTGCTGGGTGTGGTTTCGGGGATCCGAAAAAGAATAGACGACCGTCGGCGGACGGTGTGGATGGAGATCAAGCTTGTCAATGCCGATTCCGCATTTTTCAGCGTAAGCCCGGAAGCGGCGAGCCTGTTGTTTGAGGACTATCAAAAGGGCGGACGAAAGCTTGAGTGCTTGCGCGACCGCCACGGCACCATAGAGCAATACGGCCGCACTATTTTCAAGGTAGAATTTACAGACCGCAAGACCGGCGGGCCTATTACTTTCGACAACGGAAAAATCATTTTGACCGATACCCCCGGCGGCTGAATCAGCGCGGGGGATTTTGCATTGTACCAAAAAAATTTTTAACGGGGGTAGTTTTATGAAGAGGAAAGACATTAACGACTGCTATTGCGTGGTTCAGACCGACGGCAAGTACAATGGCGACAGCAATTGGGCTTGCGTGTGGTACGGGTCACCGGGCACGGAAGAGATCCCGGAAAAGTTTAAGGATCCGTCAAAGTACCGGATCGCGAAGATCGGCGAGGTTGGTCAGACGTCTGACCAAAGTGCGCCGGGGGAGGGCTAGACGGTGTCAGACATCACAATCATAAAAAGCGGCGTTATAGAGACGGATCGGAACGGTACGGCGTTTAATAACGTGCGCTTTATCCGCGACACACTGAAGGACATTTCACAAAAGTTTTTTCATCTGGGCTTTTTACTGGACGAGGCGAAATTCACGTCCGCTTACGCGACGCTAGGGTATACGGATCTCTACACTTACGCCGAAGCGGAGTTTGACATGGGCCGCACGACGGTGAAAAACCTGCTTTCCGTCTACTACATGACGGCGGAGTACCGGCGCGAAACGAACTGCTTTACCTCGCAAATGAAAGAGCGGTACAAGCCGTACAGCTTTTCACAGCTCGTAGAAATGACGGCGATCGACGATTACGACAAAGCGGCACTGATCACGCCGGACATGACGGTGCGGCAGATCAAGGACTTGAAGCGCAATGCGAAAAGCCTTGGTCAGACGTCTGACCAAACGGACACCGAACCCCGGCAACTTGCGGCCGCAAGCCCGACGGATCCGCCCGCACAGGAACCCGA
>QMCD01000216.1_pt1 | contig 45042 bp, 28 predicted proteins | sample 1821841 | NCBI WGS metagenome assembly QMCD01 (sample SAMN01991225, study PRJNA193472) | Termite gut metagenome, whole genome shotgun sequencing project. | isolation source: worker | host: Macrotermes natalensis
AAAATAGGTTCCTTTATCTTGTCGAATAAGCCCATTGCTATTACCCCTTATACAAACTTGCCAATACTTTCCTTCCAATCTTACCATATTAACCCTTCTAGTACCAGCATAGAATTTAAAAGTTGCCAGAGTTGCTGAAATCAGCAATTACCTGTGCCTTTCCAGCCAGTCTTACTTTCAGAATCAATTTAAAAAACAATCTCTGTCAGTTCACTTCTGTTTTCTGGAATAGTCCTAACTTAAAAAATCAGGTAAATCTTTAATCCAGATATCAAAACTATCATAAGTTTTTTCTATCCTTGCATTTTCATGGTAGTAATAATACCATGCTCGACAAGCAAGGGGTCTACCGGTAATGCAAGTAACTCCAACACTTCTTGACACGCGTGGCTTTCAGTGAAAAATATTTCTAGTAGTAACATAACCGTGGGTAAGTTTAGCATTGCGCCCAATAAAACAATAACTATGGGCACATGGGGCAACAAAAGTGAACATACGGGACTTTGGTATAGCCTAGAAGCATATTTTATATCAAATAATAGCAGTTATACCAATCGTTCGTCTCTACTGGATAAAATCGATTCTACTGCGCTGGCTACCCTTACAACTCATATTACAGGTTATGATACATGGTCGCTGACAAACAATTGCTCTAGTTTTGCTGCTAGTGGATGGAATAAGATATGCTCAACAACGCTGTCAGCAGGAGTCATCAATACGCCATCCAATTTGAGAAGCAGCATTGTAAATACAGGATTGTATTTAACCGGAGTTGCGGTTCCTTATGATTATTTAGTATACTATGCTAATGGATCAAATTTACCTGTAAGGAGTACCGTCTATTAATGAATAAGAAAAGATTGATAATCGGAATTATTTTGACTGTAATCGTTGTGTTGGGAGTGAATTTTGTTATGTTTTTTTCTTTAAATAAGTCTAGTACGCCGATAAATGAAATAGCCTTTAACGAGATATTCATAACACAAAATGAAGGTGTCGTTATTATAGCTGGAACACTGATGTCGAGCGGAAAATCGTATCGTGACTTTACTTATAGTATACTAGATGACACTTTGATGGTAACAATTAACAGCGGAATTGCTAGCAAAAAGCATATGGACGGTAGTTTTTATATAAAAATAGAGGATGCCCGAATTTCAAACGTCCAAGAGATTTATTTGCATGACGGAAAGGATACTTCGTTGATTTATCCGAAATAATCTTGGGTAAAAAGATTAAGCTTTGCAAAAGGAGTGCAACAGCCGTAAGGCACTGCGCTCCTTTTGCAAGTTCATGTGCGAATAAGTTTTTAACACATATGTTTACTTTTATATATTAGGATATAAAAAAATATTCAATATATTTGACGCAAAAAAGCATACCGGTGACACGAAAAGGTGACACGAAAACATAAAAATTCTTGACTAATATAACAAACGAAAGAATGTATAAAACTTCGGGGAACACTTAAAGGCACCCTTGACGACTTGGGGAATGAATACTTTATTCAAATCCATAGATCTTACTTAATAGCTAAAGATAAAATATACAGTATAAAGTCAACCTATCCATATTCTGTAAGTATTTTGGACGAGGGCAAAACCATTAATCTTCCGGTAAGTAGAAAATACATTTCTAAACTAATGGAAGCACAAGTATATTAGTATATGCTAAACCGCACATTACCTTGTAGGGCTGTTTCTTGCCCACTTCCTCCGTTTCTCTTCGAATGCGCAATACCCTGACAATTTTTTCATAAAGGAATATTATTGAAACATCATTACGGGGGTTATCCCACTGTAACTTGCCATTTCCAGCAAGACACCGCTTGACATCTCGCTCAAAGTCATCGCTAGCACCTTGGACTATGGCGATAGCTTTGGCTAACCGATTTATGTATCCCGATGCTAGTCGCAACTTACAAGCCAAATAATATCAGCCGCTTGGTTGCCAAGCTGGACTTCTGCATTGCGATCCGATGTTTATCGTGATAAAATTAATGGAATAGCAACGCAAACTGATGACCGCGAACTGAGTAAAGAAGAGGGATATGGCGTATGAACGAGAGAAGCAAGAATCGTTTGATGACTGTGGCGATGGTCTTTATGGCCGCCATCATGCTGTTTTCGTGCTTTCAGCTTTGGCACTATCTCGCTGCCGAAAAAGAGGCCGTGGATAGTTACAGCAGTTTGGCAGATTTGATTAAAATACCGCCGGCACTGGCATCACCTGTGCCGGGGAAGCCCGGTGAAATGCCATATGACACAGCCGATGACTGGACAGTACAAGACCAGTACGGTACACTCTTTGAGCAGAACGCCGACATGGTAGGCTGGATTAGCATTGAGGGTACGCAGCTTAACTACCCGGTGATGCAAACAGCGAACGAGCCAAACTATTACTTGCAGCGCGGGTTTAATAAGCAGTATAGTGACTACGGTGTGCCTTATGCCGCCGAAGCCTGTTCGATTGACCCTGCCAGTGACAACATCACCATTTACGGTCACCACATGAAAAGCGGTAAGCTTGGCTACACCGACCAAGACTTTTGGCGGGAGCATCCGATTATCCGCTTTGACACCTACGCGGGCTTTGGGGAGTATGTGGTGCTGGCGGTGTTCAAGACTACACCAACCGAGTTTGCGTACCATGAGTTTGCAGACGCTGCTGATGAAGCCACATTTGACGCCTATGTGCAGCAATGCCGGGAACTTTCCTTATACGACACCGGCGCCAGGGCCAACTACGGTGATAAGCTGATTACGCTTTCCACTTGTGAGTATTCACAGGAAGAGGGGCGGCTTGTAGTGGTGGCGGTGAGGGACGGACAGTAAACGGGCAGGCTGGAGAGCCTGCCCGTTTACATTTGTGGTTATTGTTTCCCTGTTTGTTGCCGCCTGCGCCATGACGCGAGAGTCGCCAGGCCCGCTGCCGAGGCCGTCAGAATCATCAGCCAGCCCGACATGTTGCTATTATCACCTGTTTGCGGGTTGACTGTTGCAGTGGTGGCCGACATTGGCGTACCGCCACTTTCCGTGTACGCAACGGCATAGGTGGAAAATCTGTCGGTTTGGAATGTCAGCGTATGGAACATATCATCATAGCCAGCTGCCAGTATTTCCGCGTTGCCATTATGTACACGGATAATGGAGTAAGATGTTTTTCCCCATAGGGCTTCCGGTAATTCCAGCACAACGGTCAGCATCGTTTCCGTTTGTGTGACGGGCTGGTTAGCGACGTCTTGAGCGGCCGTGTCCGTGATGGTTTTCAGCAACGCCAAATCAAGGTACATCCCGATCGACATATCACTGGCCACACCCTCTATAAGAGCAGCGTCGGCCGACACCGCCGACTCGGACTGATCCTGAACCTTAAGGGTTAATGTCACCGAGCCATTGCTGTCCATAATGGCATGGTCGCTTGAGGTAAACATGTCATCCAGATTATCCGCCGCCGTGGATGGCGTGCCCGCCACCACTTCCACTACTGTATGGTGCTTACCGCTGAGCATGGCGATATTCTGCGTGATGCTGCTGCTATTGACTGTAATACGCTTGGTGACTGTTACGCCGTTATATTCCGCGACAAGGCTGTATATGCCGTAAGGCAAACTGGCAAAGTGGTATTCGCCGCTTCCATTGGTGGTGGTCACACCAATCACCGAACCGTGTGAACCGCCATGCATAACCTTTACGTTGATACCCGCAAGCGTGCCGCCGTCCTCCTTATAGATGCTGCCGCCCACGCTGCCGTTATTCTCTGGAGACGCCGCCGTCGCCTTCCACACCGCCGTAACGGTGGTGTTGGCGGTGAAGGTATAGCTTGCGCCAGCGGCGTATTCGTTGCTGCCAATCTTCCACGCCTTGAACTCCTGGCCAGCGGGCGCGGTGAAGGAACAGGCCGGCAGGGCAAAAGCCACGCCTGCTGTAGGCCATCGAGCCGCTGCCGCCACCGCCGGCGTAAGTCACGGTGTAGGTTGCTGCGGTCTTATTTTTCCACACTGCCGTAACGGTGGTGTTGGCGGTGAAGGTATAGCTTGCGCCGGCGGCGTATTCGTTGCTGCCAATCTTCCACGCCTTGAACTCCTGGCCAGCGGGCGCGGTGAAGGAACAGGCCGGCAGGGCAAAAGCCACGCCTGCTGTGCCATCGAGCCGCTCCCGCTGCCGCCGGCGTAAGTCACGGTGTAGGTTGTCTTATTTTTCCACACCGCTGTAACGGTGGTGTTGGCAGTGAAGGTATAGCTTGCGCCGGCGGCGTATTCGTTGCCGCCAATCTTCCACGCCTTGAACTCCTTACCAGCGGGTGCGGTGAAGGTGCAGGCTGGCAGGGTAAAAGCCACGCCTGCTGTTGCCTTTCCCGAGGCCATCGAACCGCTTCCGCCGCCAGCGGCGTAGCTTACGGTGTAGGTTGCCGGTGCTGCCGCCTTATCTTTCCACGCCGCCGTAACGGTGGTGTTGGCGGTGAAGGTATAGCTTGCGCCAGCAGCGTATTCGCTGCCGTCAATCACCCATGCCTTGAACTCCTGGCCGGCGGGCGCGGTGAAGGTACAGGCTGGCAGGGTAAAAGCCACGCCTGCTGTTGCCTTACCGGGTGCCATCGAGCCGCTGCCGCTGCCGCCGACATAGCTTATGGTGTAGGTTATCGGCGTCCAAACCGCCGTAACGGTGGTGTCCGCGGTGAAGGTACAGGTATCGCCCACGGCGTATTCTGTCCCGTCAATCTCCCATGCCTTGAACTCCTGGCCGTCAGGCGCAGTGAAAGAGCAGTCCGGCAAGGTAAAAGCCACGCCATCGGTTGCCACACTGTCTTCCATGTTGCCATTACCGCTGCCTGCGTCGTAGGATATGGTGTAGGTGGTGGCTGCAGCGGCGAGTGTCCAACCGGACGGCATACCCGCCGATGATTTTAATTTAGTTAGAAAATCCTCATAATCCTCAAGAATGACACCTTCAGGATAGTAAACCGTACCGACCGATTTTAAGCTGCCAAAGGAGCTCGATTCAAGTGTGGTAATGGTATCGGGACTAAGTGCTTCAAAAGTGATTGCCTCTGTATTGGCGCAACTGTCAAATGCATATGTGCCGATGCTTGTTACCTCGTTCGGAATCGTCACGCTGATTAGGCTGGAGCAATGTGCAAACGCGTACTGGCCGATACTTGTCACACCTTCTGGAATTATCAACATGCCGCTCAGGGCTTGGAGGTCGTAAAACGCATAATCGCCTATGTGTTTTATGCCCTCCTCTATTACCAAGGCGTCAATATCCGTAATATGTGAATACCACGGGCGACTGGTTTCTGAATAATCCGGCATAACGCCTGAGCCATTGCTATTTTCATCATAAGCGATCGTGAGCGTACGCGTACCGCTGTCAAATGCCCAAGACAGTCCCGTGTTGTCTCCTAACGATGAAAATTCACCCCCGGCCTCTGCCGCTAGCGCCGCCGTGGGTATAAGTGCCAGCGTCACCGCCAGCATAACTGCCAATGCTTTTCGTATTTTTCTGTGCATTTTCGCACTCTCCTTATGGTCTCTTACTTTTATCTTATTAGGAAATCTTTAGTAAGAGTAAAAATTATTATTATATTAAAAGTTATTATCAACATAATTAACGCAAATAGTATCGTGTTGCCTAATTATAACACAAAATCATCAATTTGTAACTGATTTCCGATACTTTTTCGGGTAATTTTCACCACACTAAATGTTAAAAATAAATAATGAAAATTGAATTTACCGTGGTTTTATTTGCTTTTTACTACATGATGGATTAGAATTGAAATACACAATGATTCAACATACTGAGAGGAATTATGAATGTTGATAAAGAGCAAAACGGAGTGATGACCAAAATCATCGTGTCGGTCAGGGCGGATAACCAAGTGTACCAGGAAGCCGCCCGCCGCAGCACAAAGCATAATCTTTAATATTTATAAACCTGATATCTGTTATCCGTCATCGTCTTGCTGTCATGGCAGCTCTTACATAAAGCCTGCCAGTTACTTTCATTCCAGAACGGATGGTATTTTTTCCAAACAAAATTAATATAGTTACTCACTCAATAAAACAGAGTTCACGTAAATCGCCGGTCCCGGGCGATCATGTCCCGGTCGTTCATTTCTGCCGCTGACACCGTCACGTCCAACTGAGCCGCCGTTGGCGCACAGACCTTTTTCCGGTTCGGCACCTCCACTGTCTTGGCGAGCTTTACCGCCTTGGCCGCCCTTACCGCCTTGGCCGCCCTTACCGCCTTGGCCGCCCTTACCGCCTTGGCCGCCCTTACCGCCCGGGCCGCCCTTACCGCCTAACGACATAATAACAGTCTTATGTATAATATCATGGGGTATTTCAATATAAATATTCGAGCATAAGCCGCCATGACCTCCCAAACCGCCTTTTCCGCCGTTCCCGCCGTCACCCCCGGTTCCCGGCGTTCCCGCATCATATTGCCATATTTGATTCTCGTAGAAGACCTTATAAGCATCCCCGGCATCGCCCCCACTCCCGCCGTCACCTCCGTTCCCGCCATGGCCGCCGGCTCCCCCGTTCCCGCCTTGGGCTTTGATATACAACGGCACTCCGCTGGATAGCTCAATGCTGTTAATAAATATTTCCCCGTTTTTTATCGCTCCGCCGCAATATCCATTGTCACCGTTTTGACCATGGTCGCCATGGCCGCCGTCCCCGCCATTTTTTTTACCGCGCTCGTTACCGAAGTGCAGCTTACCCAAGATGCAGTTCTCGGTAACAGGAGTCTGCGCGTCAAGTCCGTCGCTTCCATTAACGCCATCCTTGCCGTCACTGCCCGCAAAGCTGCCACTAAACCCCGGCGTATAGGAATAGGCCGTCGGCAATATCAAAAGATCTCCGGCTGTCCCGCAGCCTGTTTTGATGATTTTCTGAATGTGGAAGGAAAATAAATTGCCTCTGATACAGAAGGAAGCTCCTTCTTCTAAAATAAGTTCACCAATATTGACCGAACAGAGCAGATCATCATACCGCTTCAAGTCAAAATCTTCAGGATATGCCGTAAAATCGCAGCACTCTCCAGCTTTTACCCTCAGTTGCCGGGCTGAGACTACCTTTACACAATGAGGCTGATGCCGCTTCAAACCGTTCTTGTCATACTCTGACAGCGGGGCTCCGTGTGAAAATATGATCTTTTCAGCACGGTCATGCACTCCCTGACCGATCCGGCTGCGGGCTTTGAATTGCTTTGTCTCAAATGATCGTTCACGTAATGTACGGATACGATCATCCGCCCGAGAAAATCTTTGTGCCAGTTCCTCCAAACTGGCGATTTTTTGATAAGACACGGCCATCTGTCCGAAAAGCATGTTGTTCTCATCATGATCGTCACTAAATCTTGCTTCTTCAAAAGAAACTGGCAACATTTCTGATTTCTCCTATCTTTATATCATTTACGCATATTATTTGCGTAGTTTACATTTTTCCAGTAAGTATAATTGTTGTCACTTTTTTATGCTTGGTATTCCCTTACACCAGCTTCTGTCCAAACCCCCGCGTCGCGAAAAAGCGTGGCGAATACAAGTTCCTCGCAGTGCTGTCATTGCCGAAACAAGCATAGTTCTGCATCGTTCGCTCAGCCTTTAGCGTCACTTGATGAGTTTTATCGTTGCTGTTTACATAGGTTTTGTCCCCGACCGCATAGCTCTCGTGAACTTCCTCCGCTTCTCCGGCATCCGTCGCTGCTATCACCGTATCATAGACATTCATCGGTTCCAGTCCGGCCCAGAATGTGGTAGCTAATGCATCCTTGGCAAGTTCATTCTTGACACCGCTGGCTATTGGCTCCGAAAAGGTGGTAAGCAGCGCCGATATTACCCCGAACCCGCCACTGACAGCAGCATTTTCCGGGCTTGGTGTTTCCCCGGACAAAATATCGTTTACCGGGCTGGTAGCGGCACTGGTTCCCGAGTTGACCAGACTTAAGATGGCTCCTTGAGCAAGGTATTTGCCGGCTTTTTTCAAAGTCCGATCGGCTGTTTCAACAACAAACTTACCGACGCCGCTGATCAGCGTTCCCGCTCCCCCGAAGACCAGTCCAGTGATGAATGAACCAAACAGGTTACTGTATACATCGCCGACTGTCATTGGTTCTCCGTCGATCAAGCTTGTGACCCCTTGAGCCGCAAAACTACTGATTGAAGCAACAGCTGTGGTCATCGCGATATTGTAGGCCACGATACCGGCTATCTTTGCGGCACTGGTTGCCGCAACCCCGGTCGTCGCTGCGGCCGACGAAGAGACAATCGTCGTTCCTCCCGTCCCGAACGCGGCCACGGCAAGCGGAGCACTGGCTCCCATAGTCAATACTGTCAAGCCGATCGTCAGCACAATACCGACGATAGCACCGATCAGAACACCGATCCAAGAAGATGCGCCGTTACCGTCCACTAAGGCAAACGGGTCATTGCCGCAGAACAGATAGGGCGAGGCAAATTCCGATTCGGGATCGACCGACAGGAACCGGAAGATATCCGGTGAATAGAGCCGCGACTGGGCATTGTACAGCCCGGTTTCCGGGTCAAGCTCATAGCCGCCGAACAGAAAGTTAACGAGGGGGGATTCCTCAATGATCTTCACTGTTTCCCCAAAAGGCTTGTAATGATAAGCTTGAATGATTTTCTCGCATTCAGCCACCACCTTGACATAGCCAAGGCGGTCGGTGATGACGGAATAATCGATGCCGTCAGCGGACACCGCCTGGATTCCCGTGATTCCACGCAGATATTTAAGTCTCCGGCCGTTGCTGATTTCTTCGGACACCTTATTCCCTTCATACCGGTAACTCTTGGAATACGGTGCCTGGCCATTTTTTGTTACGGTTTTTTGCAGGCGGTTATTATTTTCATCGTATCGGATCTCTGCCGAATAATCCCTTCCAGTAAACCGTCGGGGCAGGCCGCTGTAGGGATAATACTCAATTGTCGTTGACTGATTCGCAGTCTTATAGCTAGTTACGGAACCGTTGGGGTCGTACTGGTAATCGGCGGTCTGACCAGCATCAGTCTGATCCTCAACAGTCTGGCAACTGACGACTTTATCGGTGCTGTCTTCCAGGATCAGCCTTTTCGTAGTGCCGCCGTCATCCGCTGACAAGATATTACCGTTTTTATCGTACTCAATACCGGTCAGAGAGAAGGTCGGCTCTTCATGGCACTCTGCTGCCAGAAGCTGCCCGTTTTCATCATAGGTAAGGTCATAGCTGATGGCGGCCGGCAGCCCGGACTGATTGGCTTGATTCTGCTTAAGCCCGGTGATTTCGGTTCGGAGCGACTTGATTTTGCCGTTATAATACTTGCCCTCTTCCTGATCAAGATAGGTTACTGCCTCCTTGTATAAATCGGAGTCTATCTTAGTGACTTTACCACGCGGGTCGTATTCGTATCTGACCGTCTTCCCGCAGGTGTTTACTTTCTCCGGCAAGCCGTCCGCACGGTATACCGTGCTCACGACATCCCTGCCGTCATGACGGACGGCGGTAAGCCGACCGGACTGATAATGATAGCTGGTCACGGTCTCATCTGTGTTGACCTCGCTGATCAGATTACCGAAGTTGTCATAGCAAAGCTGTACCTGATAGGGTTCACTGCCGACCGTAACGGTTTTATCAACCTGATGCCGCTGCTTGTCGGCCTGTACGGCAACAGTGCTGACCAGGGTATTTGCTTCGGTTTCGTCATAGATTTCCACCTTGGTAAGCTGTCCGATATCGTTGATTCCAAGGTCACCGTCATAAATATACCGCTTGCTAATGACAGTTCTGTCATTTACCCCGGGATAAGCTGGATTGTCTGTTTTTTCTTCCAGCCAGGCATCGGCCGCCGTCGGTATCAGGCCCTCTTCGATCAGCCGCTGCAGGCGGTCGTAAAGCCGGTACTTGCAATAACCCTTGCTTTCAGAAAGGCTGTCTTTGGTAAAGCGCAGATTGCTGTTAAGATCATAAAAATATTTTTTTTCTCCGTAATTGATGTTCTTGTCCGCTACTACATTACCAAGATAATCATATCTGGTTTCTTTGGTACTGCCGTTTGGCAAGGTGACGCACACCGTCTTACCGGACTTGCCGGTATTGTCGGCGTCATATTTATTATACTGCTTTGTCAGAAGCCACTGGCCGACCAGCTTCACCGCAACGGCCACCTTATTCTTGCTGAGATCGTAGACCGTGACCATTTCATTCTGATCGGGATCAAGGCTGGTGACGGCGGTAAAAAACGGCGGCAGGTCTCCAAGTCCGTCCGGTAATCGGCCGGAATAGGAAGTCCTTGATGTATGTCTTTTATCTGCCGCAACCCTAGTGTCCACGGCATAGTCGCGGCAAGGCATTCCTTTTTCCACAATGCGCCCGTTGTCTCGCTGTTCATACACGCTTGCGTAATAGGGATAGCCGCCGCAATCGGGATTCTGCTCCGCCGCTAAGCCGGTCATTTCTCCAGTCACGGCATCGATTACGGTGATAAGGTCAGGTATGTATCGGAAAAAATCTTCTTCCCGACAGATCGGGACTGTCTTCGCCGCAAGCCGGCCGAAGCCGTCATAACTGTTCCCGGTAACCACTGTCCGGCCCCCCTGGATCGTGTGTTCCTGCCGCAATTTACCGGCACCGTCATTGAAACCGAGTGAGCTTTCCGGAGCATTGCCGACTGCCAGGCTGGTGATTTCCGTCCGTCCCGATATCGTCAAGACCGGTTCCCGGCATTCCGGCGACTGCTGCCGGTAAGAGGCTATGACCTGCCCGTCCACCGCCAGGACGACAATTTCGGTAAAGATAACCGTAATCAGGCTGCCGTCACCGTCAGCCGTCAGATTTACCGCATTGGTCGGGTCGGTGATCTGCCATCGTCCATCCTGTCGGCTTATTGTCGTGATTCCGGCTGTGCTGCCATACGTGCTTCTGATTGTGCTGTCACCCGAGCCGGCGGATGTCGTGGTAATGGTCATATCAAGATCACCGGAACAGAAACAGAGCGCAAAAAAACCTTCTTCGGAAACCGTCTGATAAGTGAAATCCGTATCTACAGCCAGATATTTCTTAAATATTCCGTCTCTCGCATTTTTTAGGATCAGGCTGGAATTGACCGGAGCCATCGTTTCACAGAGGAAGTCAGGAACCGATGCTTCGATCATCGAGCCGTTATTGACCGGAGCCGCCATTTCACGTAGGAAGGCAGGAACCGACGCTTCGATCATCGAACCGTTATTGACAATATAGACCACCTGACCCCGCTCGTCATAGACCATCTCGCTGACATTCCCGTAGCCGCTTACGGAGGCCGCCAGAAGCGCACCGCCATCGTAATAAACATTGATATGCGGCGGAGTGAGCAGCGGGAAAAGAGCCAAGATGTCCACAAACAGCGAGGCCGTAGAATTATTGATGAAACAGACCTCAAAAGCGGTTTCTACTAAGGCCGGCAAGTCAAAACCGTCGGCCGCAGTCAAACGGATCAGCTGATACCTAAAATCCTCCGCTTCGTCAATCATGGCCGTCACTGTCTTAGCACCGCAGGTAAGCTGAATCTGGCAGCCTGCCGCACCCTGAGCGAAAAATGAAAAGCCGTAACTGTCGCCGGAAGGCACAAAGCGGTGCGTGACTGACCCTGACCGATAACCGGGCTTGATTTCCAGGCAGCAAGTCCCGGCCCGGCTTACCGCTGAGGTCAATCCCGCCCCTTCTGCCGGAACATAAAGCTCTGTCTCATAATCTTCAAAGCAATAGGCAAAGCATTCCCCGAAGGCAGCATCGGTAAATTCCGCGATTCGACAGAAGCCACTTTTGTCAAACATAAAATACTCCGGATAAATCCCCTTTTTAGCGGTAATAATGCCATATTTTCCGCGGGCGGTGATTTCGTACAGCTCCTTTTGCCGGTCTTTGCTTCCGCCGTACAGCGTGTCTTTCTTTTCGGCAAAAATCCCGTCTATCCAGCCATAGCTTATCTCTTCCCGGGAAATCTGCTTCTCGTTAACCGTAACTGTGGTTGCGGATACTTCCGCCAGACGCCGCTGTTTTCTCATCTCGGGATATATCTCATAAGCGAATTCGGTTACCGTCCGGTGGACTTCTTGTTCCCCATTGACCGTATAATTATAGGTAGTCAGGGACTTGCGCCCGCCGGAAAGGACATCGGCGGTAAATTCGGTGATACTCTCTACTCCCTTGCCGTCCGGGCCTATTTCCGTTACTTGTGTCAGCACTCCGCCGGTCAGGGCCTCGCCATAGATCTTACATCCGTCTATCTCGTCGGTATATTCATAGGCAGCGGTAAAGCTGTTGTCCAGCCGGCCGTCCAGATAGGACGCGGTGGACATCAGCGAGCCGTCCCTAGTACTGCATTCTGTGGCATTTTCCCATTGATCGGCCGTCGTCACCGCATTCACATAGCGATATACCGTCCTGCCGCCGTCACCGGAAGCCGTGATTTTAGCATAGCGCATATACTGGCCGCTTTCGTCACAGGAAGCTTCGTCCAGGTCGTAAGCATAGGACCGGGTCACGCAGTCACAGCCGCTGTCCAGCCGCGTCCTGGCCGCCTGATAGAAGGAAATCGGCGCATAAGGGCCTTCGCTGCCGCAGAAAAGGAGCTTAATAAAACCGGCAGCGTCAGTCAGACAAAAATTATTTCCGCGGCCGCCACAGTTCTCTCCGAACTGATAGCTGTCGCTGTCCTTGCTGAGCACTTCCCCGCCGTTTATCATATGAATCCAGCCGCTGACAGCTTCGCTGCCGTCATCCGTCTCCCGGTAAATCGAGCCGGCAATACATGAGCCGTTATTAAAGAGGTGTACCGTACCGGCATTGCCGTCTAAGGTTTCGATCTCTTGAAAATCAAGATGGCTGATGTCGTATACTTTATCGCCGCACACGGCCAGACTGCCGCTGATGGATACGCCATAGGCCGGAATGCCGGGCATTTTCTTCGATACCAGCGGGCGGATCTCCCATTCTTCCCGAAACTGGTCAAATATCGCTGCCTTGATGGACAGCTGGTTATTGACCACGGCGGAAACCAAAGCAATATGATCCGACAGGGCAAACTGGTAATCGCCTCTGGCCCGGAGCCCCAGTCCGTCTTCAGCCGTCCAACGGTCACCGCAGAAACGATATAGATAACCGGCGGAAATCACCGTATTACCAGCTATTTTCGGCATAATCAGCGACGCTTCCCCGGTCGGCAGCGAAATCGATGTCATAAAGTCATTTTCCAGACTATTCTCATGAAGACGCCAGATCCCTAGGGTATATTGCAGATTCTGGTCGGTCTTATGATGAACAAAGGCCCCTGCCACGAAACTGCCGTCAAAAGCAAAGTAATAGTCCCCATCCATGCCGCCCTGAATGATAATGTCCCGGCATTCCGCCGTGGCAATGACTGACCATTCATTAAGTGCGCTACACTCATATAATTTCAAGTAATTGCGGTATCCGCCGCCTTCCTCATCATAAGCAAAGCTCATGATCCGGTCGCCGCTTACCGATAGAACCCGGGCATAACCATCGGCTCCCTGTGAGCCGGGGAATTCCCCGCTGTTCCAGGTCTCGACAGGGGCATCGTAATAATATCCGGTTACCTCATCCGCTTCTTTGTCATGGATCAGATACCACATATGACCAGTGAGGACTTCCACATCCGGGCTGTCTATGGTAACAGTTTCACTGGTGAACCAGCCGCCCTTGACCTTGCGGCGTTTGGTAAACACCTGATATCTGGTCTTGCTGCCGTTGCCCGTAGCAGCGGTTATCACCGCATAATTGGTCTGACAATCCATCCGGATCGTATCCGGATCAATGTCATCAAAGATTTTTTCCGGGGTATACTGCTGCCACCTGCCGATCCACTGATAAATGGCAATGGTCGCCTTACCGGAATTCTTGCGAATCAGGACGGCATAATCGGCACCAAAGCTGACCTGTGGCTCATCGGCCAAACCGCTATTGTCAATGACGTGCGTCCGGTAGGACACCTGAGAAAGAATCAGCGAACTATAGGAATACTCGGCCACGCCGCCTTCCGGATAGCGAATCTTCTTAAGAATTCCCGGATTGATCTCATCCAGTCCGTTATAGGTAAACTCCATGGCCGGAAACTGGCTCTCGCCCACCAAGAGTCCGATGGATTGTAACATCCGCTTAACCGTGTTTCCCGATGCTGACGGGCTATCGGCATAATTCTTCAGATCATAGCCATACTTGACCCGGTACAGCCCGGCATATTCATTGGTCACGGCAATTTCATCCAGATAAAGAGTCTCATATTCCGTCTGGTGATAATCCGGACAGTCATCCGGCTTCTCTTTATAGGTAACCTCATACTCTCGGGGTTCGTCATCATTTTCCGACCATATTTTATCTTTATAGCTGAACTTCGCCCGGTTGCCGAATGAATCGGTAATCTCACGGATATAGACTGCTTTGGTATATTCCCGGCCATGATCGGTCACTTTCTGGGTGACGAAGTCATAATGATATTTTATCGAATTCCCATAAGGCGTTATCACCTCCGAGAGGTTCCAGGCTTTGATTACCTGGCTCTGGCCCGCCGTCTCGGCACACAGCGTTGCGGTAAACCGGCCGTCATATACCACCCCGTACTGCAGACAGCCTTCTCCGCCATAGCGGTAGATTATCCCGTTCTGGTCGGTCACCATCCATGTTTCGTTCGAGGGATCATAAACGGTTTCGGTATAATCATAAATCTCATTGGCATAGAAAAGGCGGCCCCCGTCTTCCTTTTCCAGATAAAGCGCCTCCCCGCCGCCGGCAGCATCACCGGTATTGAAGCGGTGCTGCCGACATGCCGGGCGCTTTCCCCAGCAACCGGAATCGCATTCTATCTTTTCATAAGTAAGATGCCAGCCAAACCCCATGATCCCGGTGGGTGATTCGGCATTCCGCGTGGTCAGGCTCTTTTCGTTATCACTGTTATAAGCTGCGTTTACGGTAATGCCCACGCCATTATGCTGGGGCAGGGAGATCATGTTATAAGTAAAACAGACCGCCCCCCGGTAGAGATTAATATTGCTTTCAATCAGGCCGTTGGCCAACTTGTCATACTGCAATGAGTAAATATCCGGTATGTTCATATCATATCTTCCTTTCTGCCAAGATAAAATGTGATTCGGTTATGAATTAAGGTATGCTCGTTATCCTATTTCTGACGGATACTGATATTGGCCGGAAGTCCGCGGTTTGTTCCGTCAGCTCCGTCTTCGCCGACAGTCCCGGCTGTTCCCGGTTCACCATGCTTGCCTGCATCGACGCGCTTGGCATCGCCTTTGTCTCCGCCTTCCCCGCCGGCGCCGGCCATGCCGGCCGCTCCGCCGAAACCTCTGCTGCCCGGAGCCGCTTCCGATTTGGAAATAATAATCCGCTCCTTGCCAAAGGATGCCGGCAGCTCGATAATAATGTTTTCGCCGGGTACACCGTTACCGCCGTTACCGCCTTTGCCGCCGTTGCCGCCGTTACCGCCTTTACTGCCGTTGGCCGGGTCGGTGGTCACACAGCCAAAGCAATCGCCTTTGCCGCCTTTGCCGCCGTTACCGCCATTACCGCCCTTGCCGCCTTTACCGCCGTTACCGCCGGCACCCGACTGGGTAGAAATGGCAATGCTCTCGACACTGGGGTCAATTGCCTTAAAGGTAATAATTGCCGTCTGTGAAGCATAGCCGTCATGGCCGTCCTGACCATTTTCCCCGTTGTCGCCATTGGCACCGGCGGCACCGTCCGTGGCCTTATTGACAATCACGCTTCCGCCGCTCACCTTAGCATCACGGCCTGCTGCGCCGTTTGCTCCGGCTGCCTTATCGGCACCGTCCGTACCATTCTCGCCTGTCGAACCAAAGATGCCGATACGGTAATTCACTTTGGTTTTCGTGGGATCTGTCTCAATACTGCCGTTGGTAATACCGGAACTGCCACTGTAGCTCCCATAGACCAGCTTCGCGACGGACAGGGTGAAAACGCTGTTTTCTACCTTAATGGAGGCGCCTTTTCCTAGCTGAAGGGTATTGATTGCCAGGGAAACATTCGCCCCTTTCTCAATAACCCATTGTGCATTGTCAGCTACCGTAACCGTATCGGCAGCACCTAATGTTACCTCAGCGGCCATCCCCTCGGGCAGCTCGTCAATCTGCCCGGACAATATCCCCCGGGTCAGGGACACGCCCTGGTTCTGAGGCGGCATTGCTTCACGGATGATCTGCGATATCTCGGGGGTGACGTGAAACAATTCCCGCAGCTCGGCGGGACTGGAGATCCTGGTGGTAATAGCGCCGGAAGCTCCGTCATTATTCAGTTTTTGTGCAATTTTGTCATAAGTAGACATTTTTTGTTTCTCCTTTTTTTATTTTCAATTATGGCTGTGTCGTACCCATCCACAAATGAATTCGTACCAATGGAAAATACCATCGAATCGGCCTGTCATTCCCCATGAAATACATACCGGTAATATCTTCTGCGTACATCCCGGTGGTTTCGTGCGACCGGAACCATCATGCCGCTGCGGAGCACGATTTCCTTTTCGGATATTTCCGCGATCTCGTCCATATTGACCATATAGGAACGGTGGCACTGCACAAAGCGCGGATCACCCTTCAGCCCGGCCAAGGCTTCTTTAAAGGTCGTGCAAACCACGATCTCATCACAGTTGCGCAGATAGTAATGCACTCTGTGCTGTATGACTTCAATATGTGATATGTCACGGAGTAGCACGGATCTGGCTACTCCCGGAGTTTTCAGCAGAATGTTCGCTGAGTCGGTTTCATTGCGGGTGCGGTTCAGATCACTTAAAAGGCGGTGCACATTTGCGGGCGTGGCTGGCTTGAGCAGATAGGAAAACGCCTTGACCTCATAACTCTCCGGCCCGTATTCATTTGATGTGGATAAAAACACGATTTCGCCCGTAAATCCATCAGTCCGAAGCCGTTTGCTTAGTTCGATGCCGTTCATGTCCGGCATGATAATGTCTAAAATGCATACATCTATGACAAAACCGGAACGGGCGTAGTCCATTACGTCATGTCCGTTCAGAAACACAACGGTATTCACCGGAAAGCCGGCTTTGTGGAGGAGCCTGTCCAGTATGGAGGCTTCTTGGGGCAGATCGTCACAAATCAAAATATTCATTGCCCTTCACCGCCTATCATTAAGCTTACTGCGACATATGCCGTAAAGGTCTGTGTATCCCATTCAGTCAGCAGCTCGCCGCCATGTCGCGCTGCTAACTCCCTGACGCTTTTCAGTCCGAAGCCGCCATTGACTCTGGGGCTTAGCGGCACACCGCTGTCATTGCAACAGTTCATGTCGCTAAGGCTGTTCTTAACCATGGTAAACCACCGATTGTACCGGCTGGAGAACGCGACCAGTAATGAGCCCCATTTCAGTATAAGGCCGGATAACATTATCACGATCCAGGCAACTGATTCACTCATGTTCGTTTTTCTCCTTTCTAACATTAATAATATTACCAAATGATGCATCATTAACTTAAGAAACGCCGAAATGAATTATAATTATTAAGAAATTATTTTTTTATATAGCAGATATAATTTCTAATATCAAAAATTGATGTCGCGTAAAAATCATTTACAAATATGACTACATCACTTTTTTTGTTATATGTATTATATCATACTGTAATTTATCAGGTCGTGCCGTTCATGTCGAATTTTATGTTATTTCAGGATTATCGCACTCTCTATTTCTTATTATATTCTTAACAAATAAAATGCTCAGAGGAGCCTGGACAATGAAATATCCACAGTAACAACGTTCTGCGAACGTTATGCACAAGTTGTAAAGAACACAACTATAAATCGCTAAAAACATGCGATTTGGCGCTGGCAATTCTCGAGATTTTGCGCAAAAGTATTCCTTACTTTTTGAACAGCGCAAAACACCTCGCGGTGGTCTGAACTGTAACCGTAAATGAGACAGATAATCTGTCATATAGACAAGTTGTATTGCAGTATTTTCCTAATAAATATAAAATTATAGGGTAAATATCATTCAGCCTCGAAAGCAAAGGACAACGCAATGAAAAAAATAAAAAATATTATTATTGTCATGACTGTTCTGATTCTATTTGTTCTGTTTCGGTCAACCGGCTCTCAGGCGGCCGCGCCGGAAATCTATGTCACCACTTCACAGGAACTTTTTACGGCACTTAGGAATGCCCAGCCCGGCGATGAAATCATTATTGCGGAAGGTTTTTATGAAGGCAAGCTGGGAAGCAGTGCCAGCGGCGACGGGTCATCCTTTTTCTTTTCCGATCGAAACGGTACTGTTGATGAACCGATTATCCTGAGAAGTGAAAATCCTGACAACAAATCGGTGCTAAGCGGTTCGCGCATATCCGGCCAAGTCTTGCGGATTACCGGTGATTACTGGATCATCCGTGACCTGAAACTCACCTATGCACAAAAGGGCTTGGTTCTTGATAACTCCAACTACTCCCAGATCATTAACTGTGAGGTTTATCATACCGGCAACGAAGCCATCCATCTGCGGGATAACAGCAGCTTTACTCTGGTTGACGGCTGCACTGTCACGGATACCGGCTTCCAGACGGCTGGATATGGGGAAGGGATATACATTGGCTCTGCGAAGAGCTCATGGACGAACTATGGGGAAAAATGTGATTACAACATAATCCAGAACTGTATGATCGGGCCGAATGTCACCGCCGAGCACATCGACATCAAAGAAGGAACCACCGGAACCATCGTCCGCAACTGCACGATGTACGGCCAAGGCATGAGCGGCCAAAACTACGCCGACAGCTTTATTGATGTCAAAGGAAACGAAGTGCTGATCAAAAATAATATCGGTTTCAGAAGCAATAATCCTGTGATTGTTGATGCTTTCCAGATTCATAGTCAGCTGACCGGCTGGGGCATTGACAATGAAATATCCGGAAACACCGTTCATATGGATATTGCTTCCGGATATGTCATCTATGCTGCTAACAATACCAATGCCGTCACCAGCGGCAACATCCGCTTCCCGGCCGGCAACATGTACTATGGAAGCGTTACCGACAATTCCGGCGATATTGACGACCCCGACGATCCTGATGATCCCGACGACCCTGATGATCCCAATACAGATATACCAGCGGATACTTACAGCAATACGACCACCTATGTCGCCGGCGATACCGTTATATACCAAGGACATACCTATCGGGCCAAATGGTGGACCCTGGGCGTTGCACCCAATCCTACTGACCCGTGGGGCGTATGGGAACTCATTGTATAGATAGCAGGAAATTATTTGTTTCATTTTTACAAATCAATTGACAATATTGAAATATCTGCATATACTTAATTGAGAAGTTGTTCAATTAATACTGTTCTGGAGGGCAGAAAATGTCAGATTCACCTGTTTGTGACTGTGAAGTGATACATGCGTCAATCGTAAGTGAGGTGCAGGAAATAATGCCAGAATTAAAAGACTTTAGTGACCTGGCCACCTTATACAAAATGTTTTCTGATGGCACCCGGTTGAAAATCCTCTGGGCGCTGCACTGTCATGAAATGTGTGTATGCGACTTGGCAGTTCTGCTGAATATGACCAAGTCTGCCATCTCACATCAGCTTAAGTCCCTGCGCCTGACAAATCTGGTAAAGACCCGGAAAGAGGCGCAGATTGTCTATTATTCGCTTGCCGACGATCACGTGAATGATATCTTTGAAAAAGGATTCGAGCATATCCACGAATAGTAAGGATAACACATATTATAATACAGATAGCTTCGGGAAACGCTGACCAAAACAGATATCCCCAGACAAAAGGAGGATGCTTATGTCACATAAAACTAAGCACAATTATAAACAAAGCAATGATCATGACCATAGTCACAGCCATAGTCTCAGCCATAGCCATAGTCTCAGCCATAGCCATAACCACAATCACGATTCTGACGGCAATATCGGTATTGCCTTTTTCCTAAACTTTATTTTTACTGTCATAGAACTTGTCGGAGGGATTTTTACCAATAGTGTTGCCATTATCTCCGATGCTGTACATGATTTAGGCGACTGTTTATCACTTAGCCTGGCATGGTATTTTCAGCGGCTGTCAAAAAAAAGCAGTACTAAAGAGTATACCTATGGCTACAAAAGGTTTTCACTGCTAGGAGCTATCATCAATGCTGTCGTACTGGTAGTGGGAAGCATATACATTCTTTCAGAAGCCATTCCCCGTTTATGGAAGCCGCAGGATACGAATGCCGCCGGAATGCTTGTTCTCGCCCTGATCGGAATCATGATGAACGGAGCCGCCGTACTGCGGACCAGAAAAGCAAGCTCACTCAATGAGAGGGTCGTTTCCTTACATTTGCTGGAGGATGTCATGGGCTGGGCGGCGGTTTTAGTCGGCTCTGTTATCATGCACTTTACCGGCCTTAAGATCATCGATCCGCTCCTTTCCATTATCATCGCAGGCATTGTACTGGTTAACGTATTTAAAAACATCCGCGAGGTGTTACCTATCTTATTGCAATGTACTCCGCCAGACATAAACTGTGAGCACATCATCGAAATACTCCGAGAAATCGAACCGGTCAGCGGTGTTCATGACCTGCATATCTGGTCACTGGACGAGGAATATAAGGTTCTAACCGCCCACGTGACTTTGAATCAATTATTGCCGATGAATGATTTGGCAAGACTGAAAAGTAAAATCCGCAACGTTTTGAGCATGGACTATATCCAACATGCTACCATTGAATTTGAGATGCCGGATGAGACGTGTGAATTTCAGAAATGCGCTAGTCTCCATCGCACATGAAAAATAAAGCGCAGTGCAAACCGAGATAAAGATGCAACGCATAGGAAACCGCAAGGCATACCATTTAAAGCTTGTTCATACTCCGATATTCAGAAGGTGACATTCCTTTCACCTTCTTAAAGACACGTGAAAAATATTTTTCATCTTTAAAACCGACCCGGTAAGCAATCTCATAGTTTTTCAAAAAGTTCTGCTGCAGATAAGTACAGGCATATTCGATCCGGATCTCATTCAAGTATTCCACAAAGCCGCAGCCTAAGTGCTGCGTAAATAAAGTAGACAGATAGCCTGCCGTGATTCCCGCAACATCGGCCACCTGTTGGGCGGTCAGATTCTCGTCATAATGCTCCCGCATATATTCCACGGCTTTATGTACTGCCGGATTGCGGACAGCATCTTTTTCTTCCGGCCGTCCGGGCGGCAATCCGTCCAGTTCATCGGCCAGCTCGTTCAGTTTTTTCAAGATGTCCGATGAGCGGCAAGGCTTGAGCAGATAATCCTTGACGCCGTAACGGACAGCCTGCTGGGCATATTTGAAATCATCATGGCCGCTTAAAATAACCGTAACCGGATGGATGCCGGCGTTTTTCGCTTCTTTCATTACCTCAAGACCGTTTTTTAACGGCATCTGGATGTCCAGAAGCAACAGCTCGGGACGGTAACGCAAGATAAAGTCAATCGCCGTCAGGCCGTTCTCCGCCAGATAGATCTTCTCAAAGCGATCGGTATGCAGTTCAATGTATTTCGCTAACCCATTGCGGATCACGTCTTCGTCGTCCGCTATCAATAATTTAACCGGCATAAGAATCCCCCTTGTACTGATCATTTTATACCTGTTCACAGGTTAATGTCATTAATTTTTTTCACCCCTTGGAATCCGTATCGTCACCGTTGTCCCGGCTCCCGGCTTACTATCCACGGTCAGGACAAAATCCTCGTTAAAACGCAGCTGAAGCCGCTCCCTGACATTTTTGATCGCATAACGGCCGATTTTCTGGCCTGATTTTTCTCTGTCCGACTCATTCTGCCAGATTGCTTCTATCTGTTCCCTGGTCATGCCGATACCGGAATCTTCAATGACAAATTCCATCATATCTCCGGACGGATACCCTGTCACTGTCAGGTAACAGGCCTTGCCGGCATTTTCAAAGCCGTGCACCACGGCATTTTCCACAAAGGGCTGTAAAATGAGCTTGGGAATCTCTTCATGCTCCAGCTGTCCGTCTATCTCAATCCGGTAATCCAGCAGTCTGGTAAAACGCATTTTCTGGATCTGAAGGTATTGGGTGATCAAAGCTTTTTCATCGGCTACCGTGATGATTCCTTTTCCCTGTCCCAGCACCAGCCGGAAGAGATTGGACAGGGCCAGGATGTCTTCGGCGATCTCGTCATTGCCGGTGTTCTGGGCCTGCCAATACAAAGAATCCAGAGTATTATACAGGAAATGGGGATTGATCTGCGCCTGCAAGGCAATCAGCTCGCTTTCTTTTTCCCGCAGGGCCATGACATAATTGTTGTCGATCAGGGTTTTAATGTCCCGAACCATCCGGTTAAAGCCCTCGGCCACCTCACCCACTTCGCCCTGGGTAGTGACCTCCACCTGCTGGCTGAAATCACCGTTTTTGAACTGATCCATGGCGATGCAGATCTTCCGGAGCGGATTGGAGATGACATGGGACACGAACATCAGCACCGGCAGTAAGCCGCCCAGAAAGCCCAGCAGCAGCATCAGCGGCGGAAATGCAATCGCCCGCCAGTAGCGGGAAAAACTGTCCTTGGGCACGATCTTGCAGATAATAAAGCTGTTTCGGCTGTTCTGCCTGGTATAAACATGGTAGGAACCATATTCCCTATGGACATCCCGCTGCCGATAGTCCGTTGCCACCAGCTCCGGCGACTTTAGCCACGACACCACTTCTTCCTCTGTTTCGCCATAGCGGATCAGCTCTTCACCTTCGGGATTCAGGATAACGATGCCTTCCCGCTCATGTACGGCATTTTCGCAGATGTTGACATATCGATCCACTTCCACGCCGATGATCAGGAATCCCAGCGGTTTAGCCATCGAAAGATCATAGATCTCCCGGTAAAGCACCAGCTTATCGCTGCGGTTGGTCTGGAAGATCCCTAAGTCGTTGCGGGGTATCCGCTTCCAGAAGACTTTGCCCTTGCCTTCCAGCGCTTCCTGATATATCTCCATCTTCCTGACCACGTCGATATTATCTTCATAGGCACTGCCGTCACCGCACCGCGTAAAGATCCGCACGCCGTTCTCCGGAAAAATAGCCAGGGTTTTGATATAACCCTTTAAGGCCATAATGTCCCGTAGAAAAACCGTCGGTGCCTGATTCTGCCAGAGCTGGCTGTCCTCATTGACGACCTCCGGCCGGCTGCTTGTCAAGATCCGCGTTATCTCATAATTCACATATATGCTGGTAGAAAAGTCGGTGACGTCGTTCTGCAGTACTTCAATGCTGTCGGCCACGCTGGTAACCTGCATGGCCTGATTATCAATCTGTTCCGCCAGGGTATCCCGGTAATTGTTGAAAAACACGATCAGGCTAATGACCAGCAATATCGGCGTAATCACCAGATAACTGTAGAATATGATCTTCTTACGGATCGTAAACCGATTGATATAGTCGCTGATTCTCTTCAATATCTTCAATATGTAACCATCCCCATAACTGTTTTCGAACCGCATCCTGTCACGCCGCCTGCATGATCTGTTACTTTTCATTCGATTCATCAGATCAGCACAGTACCAATGTTACTCCTCCATCTTATCCTTTGACTGCTCCCATTGCAACCCCTTTTGTTATATGCTTATTCAATATAACATAGACGAGCAAGGCCGGTGCCGCTGTCAAAGCCATGACAGCAAACTGGATCGCATAGTTGGAGCGGTACTGTCCGGTAAAATCCAATAAAGAAAAAGGCAGGGTTTTCCAGGTAGGCGTGCTCAAGTAAGTCCGGGCCATCATAAACTCGTTCCAGTTGTTTAAGAACGTCATAATCGACACGGTAGCAATCGACGGCTTCAGCATCGGCGTTACGATCAGAAAAATAACCCGGTAGATCCCGCAGCCGTCCATTACCGCCGCCTCCTCCATTTCCTTCGGAACGGATTCCAGAAAACCGATCATCAGAAACAGCCCCTGCGGCAGGGAAAAAGCGACATAAGGAATCAGCAGGGCCCAGATGGTGTCCTTGATATGAAGCTGGCTGTATATCATATAATTGGGCAACAACGTCGCATGGATCGGAATCATCATTCCCAAAAGCAGCAAAGTCTTGACCAAACCGCTTAGTTTCCATCGCATCCGGCGGATGGCGAAAGCGGAAACAATCGAGATCAAGACCACGGATATCACCGCCAGACTGTTGATCAGGACACTGTTAAATAAATACCGCAGCACATGGCCGTGCTCAAACGCCGTACTGTAATTACTCCATTTTATTTCCTCGGGGATTACCAAAATCCCGCTCGTAAACATTTCCGTACTGCTGACAAGAGAAAAATTAAACAGCCAGATCAAGGGAAACAGCTGAATTACTGCTACAAAAATTAAAACCACCCAAAGAACCAGTTTCCCGAGCTTGAATCTTCTGGCATCTTCTTGTTTTGTCATCGCCAAACTCCTTTCCATCGTTACTGTTCTTGCCGCTCTTCAAATACTTTATTTAAAAAGACTGTCACACCTAGACAGATCACAATAAAAACCACGCCAATGGCATTGCCGTAACCATAGCGGAATGACTCAAAAGCTTGCTGATACAGGTAATTGGCCGTAAACTGGGTGCTGTCGCCCGGCCCGCCGCCGGTCAGCAGATAAACGGTTTCCATCTGTTTCAAAGCCGAGATAATCGCCATCGTCACATTAACCTGGATCACCGGTTTCATCAGCGGCAGGGTAATCCGCAAAAATGTGTTTTTCTGATCCGCGCCGTCGATGGAAGCCGCTTCATAAAGCACCGGATCGATATTTTTGATCCCGGTATAATAGATCAGCATCCCCCAGCCAAACCCATGCCAGATCAGCACCACCAGCACCGACCAGATCGCATTCTCCTGGCTGAGCCAGTTGATCTGCCCCGAAAATCCCAGAAAAGCCAGCACCTTATTTAAGAAACCAAAGTCGGGATTATACACCGACTTCCACAGAAAAGCGATCACCGCAACCGAAATCACATTGGGGATAAAATAAATACAGCGAAATATTCCTTCCGCCCGGCCCCGCAGCTTATCCAGAACTACCGCAACAATAATGGCAATCGGGTGCTGGATCAAGAGAAAGCCCAACGCCAGCAATAAAGAATTGCGGAGCGCCAGACCGAATTTATCATCTTTTAAGAGATTGAGGAAGTTCTCAAAGCCAATCATATTATAACTGCCCATGCCGGAATAATCAGTGAATCCATAAAAAACACTCAATATAATCGGTCCGAGGATGGCAAACAGAAAAAGCAGTAAACCCGGCAGGATCAGGGTTGAGATGACAAGTTTATTCCTATATAGCTTATCCATAGCTGTACGATTCTCCTTTGCTTAATGTAAAAGCTTATTGTAAAAATGCGCATAACTTTTATCAATAGCACTGATTTTATCAGCATTTCCTAAAGTAAGTGTCAATGGCTGCCTCATAAAACCAAGGCAGCCATTGATATTCAGTAAAAGTTATTCTTATGGGGCGCACGCTTCCACAAGCGTCGCCAGGAAATCTTCGATTGTCATACTGCCATTGGACACGCTCTGGATATTAGATTCGATGGTCGTTTTAAGCAGTGAGGAACCATTGTCATTGATCGGCGTTCCGGAAGTATTGGTCGCCTGATTGATAATATTGATAAAGATCTTCTGCAGTTCGGTCTCCTCTCCGGTCATAAATTCCGACTGATCCTGGGCCGACATGCCGACACCGTTTTCCCAGCCGTATTTGGAGAGTTTTTCCGGCAGATACATATAGTTAAGGAATTTGATCGCTTCTTCCTTCACTTCCGAGCTGGCCGACACACCATAGCCGCCGCCGTTCCATGCGGCAATATCGGTTGCTAGGCCCTGGCCGCCTTCCACCACCGGCATGAAGAAGGCGCGGATATTGGTACGGATTTCCTCCGGTATATCCTGATTCAGTGCCATCGAAGCTTCCCAGCTGCCCATGTAAAACATGGCGGCCTGACCGTTCGTAAAGAGACTCATCGCCGTTCCATAATCCTGTGAATCATATCCGGTCTGGAACAAGCCGGCATTATCCGCATCAATCAGCAGCTGCACTGCTTCCGCAAATACCGGATTGGAAAAGTCGGCATTGTTAATGGCTTCCTTGGAGATATTGGCAACATCGCCATTCAGCTTTAAGAGAAGGTCGGTAAGATAAATAGCCATCGGCCAGCCTTCGCCGCCGTCCATCGCTACCGGCACAAAGCCGGCATCATGGATGGTTCCGGCCAGTTCCAGCAGCTCTGCATAGGTAGCAGGAACCGTCCAGCCATTGTCAATAAACATCTTCTCATTGTAATAGAAAGCCATAATATCCGTATTGCGCGGCAGTCCATACAGCTTGCCGTCCTTCTTGAAGCCTTCCATGGAACCCGGTATAAAACCATAGCTTTCATAATCGGCTTCATTCAGTTCGGCCAGGACTCCGGCATCCAGTACTTCGTCAAGGAACGAAGGCTGCCCCCAGATATTGACCACATCCGGCATCCCGTCCATCGCATAAGCCTTGAACTTTGTCTTATAGGACTCATCATCCAATGCTTCGACCGCGATCGTGACATGGGGATTTTCCGCCATATATTCATCGACAATCATCTGTTCAATCAACCCCTGGCCGTTCTGTCGGTCAGGCAGGTTGGTGAAAAGCCGCAAGGTCACCGGTTCAGCACCGCTGTCCTCGGCAACAGGTTCATCCGCTTCGGCAGGCTCTGGCTGTACATCCGGTTCAGTCGGTTCAGAGACCGGAGTATCGGATGTCGTGGTTGTGGTTTCTGTAGCTCCGCAGCCGGCCAACAACGCGAACGCCATGGCGGCAGTAAGAAGTAAAGCAATCATTTTTGACTTCGTTTTAATCTTTGTTTTAGTAATTGATTTCATTTTCTTCCTCCCTATTTATCTTTTCAACTTATGTATACTACTGTATCTATGATTGTAGCATGTTGTTTTTGGATAAAACAGATAGTATTTTTTGAAAATGGTGGAGGATTTTTGAAAATGGCATGGGAGATAAATAGAATGAGAGGTTTTAAACGTATAACAATATGTATGGAAAAGCTCTACCCGGCGTCCCTTGATAGCAGCAGCATATGCATTACCTGACCGCTCTGATATCACTGAAACTCCAAACATAAATATTCAGCTCAATCACCGGCGTACCGCAATATTCACAGGCCTTATGTCCCAAGCCGCCGATCGGCGCACCACAGTTAGGACAGTTCAAGCCTACTGACGTCTCATATTTGCCGTCGGCTTTCTCACGGTTTTGAATATAAATAACATCTACATTGAATTTGGACTGCGTAAGCATATCTGTGCTTCCGGCAATGATCCCCTTTGCCGCTTCCGTCAGATAATAATGATACTGCAGGGCCGATTGGAAGGTAATGATGCAGCGGCCATCGCGTTTGCGGTATTCTAAAATCTCGGTCCGGTGCAGCTTGATTTTTTCAAAATGCTCGATCTGCCCCTTATCCTGCAGCATGCCGATATGCATCTTTAATTTCTGACGCAGCTCAGCGCTCCCCTCTCTTAACTCCTGTGGGGCGTTCCGGTCGATTGCCAGTAAGTAAGAGCATAAGACGTTTTCTGCTCTTTGCTTCATTTCGTCATATTGAAATTCAGGAAAATCAGCCTTAATTTTGGGCAGATATAAGCTCGTCATAGCAGAAACAGATTTGGGGGTTACGGAATACTCCTGCTGCATTTTCTCAATCCCGGCGGACAAGGATTCGGTTCCCAGTATCTGCCGGGAAAAACCGCGGATCTTCCGGCTTATTTGATTGATGACGATACTGACCGTGAGTACGATGAGAAAAAAAATTCCTAAGATGATAAGGGGAAGAATTGCCAGGCTCATAGTAATCTCCTTTTCGGGACAGTATTCATTTCGTCCGGATATTTAAAAGGGCAGGTTCAGGTAATTGCCATATTCTTGACTGATTTTAGTGCTTTGGCAACAGGGGGAAGCATGATCACTACAACGGTAATCAGGGCTTCCAAACCCAGATATGCGCCATTATATACAAAAGAATAGAGCGGTGCTGCCATATTATAATCGGCGGCATAACTTCCAAAGAAAATCAAGCCTGACAAAAACGTAAAAGCAAACCGCCCGGCTACACCGGTCAGATAACCAATCGGTAAGCCATACTTTTTTTTCGAGAAAAGACCGGACAGTCCCAGTGCGCCAAAGGCCAGAATATAATCCGTCAGCATCTGAGGAATACTGATAATATAGGGGTCTGTAACCAGCTGCAGACACCCGTAGGCAACAGCCGTCAGCAAGCCGGTCCCAAGCCCGTACCAATACCCTGCCAGACAGATGAAAAACATGCTGAGCAGTGTGACCGAGCCACCCATGGGCATATCGACCAGCTTGATAAAAGACGTTACATAAGCCAAAGCCATGGCTGCCGCGGAAAAAATCAGCCGTCTGGTACGGAATGCACCAGCAGGCACCGGCGATACGCCTGATTTTCTGGAACCGTGTAACAGGCTTCCCAGTAACAGGGCCGCAACCATCACCAAGATGATAAGCACGTAACCGGCCGGCTTCAGTTCAAAATAGTTCCCCCATTCAGGATCAATGACTTTCTCGGCAAAGACTGACATAAAAAACCTCCTTAGAATGATATGTAATCGCAGGAGGCTGCCAATCTATGGTAAATAAATTGTCAGAATAAGCTTCCCTACGTCGGTATTAACCGATTCAGGTATGAGGGTCCGGATTCTTTATAAATATAGAAATCCCATCTCAGCGCGGCTTTAGCCGTTGCGCACCCCTAGCGATCATGATGAAATTGGATGAAGAACAATTATTACTATAATTGCAATGCCGGACTTTGTCAAGTGAAAGAAACAGACTGTGCTGCAGCAATGAATAAAACCATTGTAGGGCCAAAAAGTGCCATACAATGGTTTTATTATTCAAAGCCTTTTATTCAGAGGTTTACATGAAGAGTCATACGACTAATTGCCAAACGCTGCTACTGCCTGGCGTTTCCCCTTGAGTCCACCATTTAGCCTGGTAAACCTGGCCTCCGTAGGTAACCTTGTCGCCGGCTACATAGGCTTTCGTAGGATTATATTCTCCTAACGGTTCATCATCGCCGACTACTTTCTTCCATGCCTGGTTTACATCCGGTGTTGCGCCGCCCTGAACCCACCATAAGGCCTCATAGATCTCACCATTGTATATTACGGTGTCACCGGCCAGATAGATCCGATTGGGATCATAGGTATCGATGCTGTTGGCCTGAACCGTAATCACACAGTTTTCACTATCCGAAGCCTGACCTGAGTCTTCTACGTAATAATTCAGCGAATATTGGCCTGCCACTGCCGTATTGACCGTACCGGTAACAACAATATTGTTCGTAAGATTACCATCTTCCGCATCGGAGGCACTTACTCCCTGCATCGGGTCAAAAGAATCGCCGACATTGATGGTCTTATTCATAACGCCACTAATCACCGGGGGCGTATTGACCGAGGACGAAGTCACCGTAACCGTTCGGGTGACGGACACCGTCTGATTGGCTGTATCGGTTACCGTATAAGTCAGGGTATAAACTCCTGCCGTATTGGTATCAACTGTACCGCTGACATTGATAGCGGAAGTCAGGTCGCCGTCTTCCGCATCCGATGCTGTTATTCCCTGCATCGGATTAAAAGCAGTTCCTTCCGCTATCGTTACATCGTCTGCTCCCGTTATGACGGGGGCCGCATCCGCCGGTTCGCCGCAGCTGCCGTAAACAAGCTGTTTACTGATTTCCGGTGCGTCGGTGGCAATGCGCTGTGACAGTTTAATGCACTCGATATCCGCTACATTAGCCGGTCCGCTGGTCATGACCTGGAAACTGACCGATTCTCCCTGAGGGATCATCTTTTTCGCATAGATAGCTCCCAGATCCACCACTCCATAGCCGTCCTCATTGGTAACCGGCGGTGAGTCGGCAGCAGTGGAAGTAGAAAATGTCGCGCCGTTGGCTGACTTGATATATACTTTCGGCAGCTTCACGGTTTCTGCCTGCCATTCTACCGATTCAAGAACAATGCCGCTTTCATCGACAGTTGCCAGATTGTTTATGGTTATGTTAAATCCGCCGGTAATCGGTGTTATGTCAACCGAAACGTCAATATTGGGATTAACTTTACAAAGTACATGATCCGGAAGGTCATTATTGCCATATAAGCCTTGCTTAATCGCTTTCGTCAGCTCATCCCTGACACCACTGCCGACTACCGTTTCTTTGTCATCCGACTGCTGCCAGCTGAACATGCCGCCCAGGTTATACTGCTTGACATAATTTGCTTTTTCCGCTATGGAATGAACATCGTCAAATGTATAGAACTGATTCAAACTAGCACTATATAAATAAGGTGCCTTGGCCACATCGTCCCAGCCATACTGCAGACCGGCAAAGTTCAGATCTTTGTAACTCACATTGTTCAAGGCTCCGCCATGCGGCAGAAATGGCCCTCCCGCCTTAAAGCCTCTGGCGTAAAAAGCACTCCCGACGTTGGTTATTTCCGGAATCGCCCCATTGGCCAGCAGATGCCTTATACTGCTGTCAACGGAAATCCCGCTGGCACCCCAAGGCCCCAGAGGATTGGTATAGAGCGGGGTATGATGCCCTGAAATCGGATCCCACGACCCTGACATATCGTAAGTCATGATATTGGCAAAGTCAACGACATCATATAATGCCGGAATATCAATTGATGTGGTCAGCTGGTTGGGAGAGGCCGGAAGTGCCACTGACAGTTCATAGTATCTGCATGTATCCACAGCCAGTTCATCCAGCGCCTCTCTCAAATCCCAAAGCAGCGTAATAAAATTAGCCTTATCTTGCGGCTTGGCATTGGGAGTACCTTCATCGCCGCCACCTTCCGAAGCCCGGACCGAACCCGGATATTCCCAGTCAACATCGATGAAATCCATGTCGGTATACTTTACAAACTTAACCAGATTGTCAACCAGTTTGGCCCGCAGATCCGGATCGTCGGCAACTTCAGCAAAATCACCCGACTTGGTCCATCCGCCGACCGAAATACCAATCCTGAGATTGGGATTATTTGCTCTCAATACCTGCAGACCGGATAGGATACCGGCATTGGGCTCGCCCCAGGTTACCCCTTCCATGCCGACAGAGGCGTCGATTGCCGCATCCTTATCAGTAAATACCAGATTGGCATTGGCATCAAAATCCATAAACGCATAATTCAGATGAGTGATCTGATCGGCCGGGATATGTCTCGGATGAAGGCCCCCCCACATCGTCCAGTCGCCGTAATACATAACATTGTAATATGTACCGGTTTCAGGTGAATAAGTAACTCTTTCTCCTGTGGCCCCTACCGGAATCGCTGTTGATAGCAGGAATACCAGTGTTATCACTAATGATAGTAATCTTGCTGTCGTTTTCTTTGATTTCCTTCTTGCTTTCATTTTTTTCCTCCTTTGCATATTGATAGCTTGACAGTCTATAAGTATATTTTAGTTTAACAACAAAACAACGCAAGTACCTTTGCTTAATCTACAGTTTTTTTGTCTAATCTACAGTTGTCAAGGTTAGATATGACTGTCCGGGGTCTAAAAGCATGAAGTTCCAAAAACTATTTACCTAAAGATTTTACTTAATCCCTTTTGAATATAACAATCCTCAAAATCTCGAAGAAAAGAGCCGATATTCCAATAATCATACATATCCGGCCGGTAATTATATGACCTTTATTTATAAGGAATCTTGCTCCAACAATCAAACCAAGTGAAGTTAGAACAGAAATTAATCTTGTAAATACCCGTGCACACTTTCGCTCCATCTTCTCCTCTATAAGCTTATCAACTTTTTTGGCAAAACCCTCCACCTTATCTTCGATTATGTCGCCGAAATATTTTTCCGTCATATGTTTTCTCCTCAAAAATCACCAATCATCAAAAGGCTTCTTTATCCTTATTTAACATGAAAAATTCATTAAATGCATCACAGTTCTCTAATAGTTCATCAAATGTTCCTGAAGTACAAGTGCCATTTTCCATAAACAATACTTTGTCATATTTGCGAAGCAGACTCGGATTGAACGAATGTGTTATTGTAATAACAGTTAGGTTATCTAATGAAAGCAATCTACTTTCTATGTCAACTGCTGTTTTTAAATCAATAGCCGAAGTTCCCTCATCAAGTATGAGAATCGGTTTATTCTGAGCCAAGGCCCGTGCAACTGCTATACGCTGCTTCTGCCCCCCTGAGAGATTTGCTCCGTCTTCTCCTACATTTGCTTGAAGTGTTCTTTTTTCGTCAATAAATGTATTAACCCCGCTCATTTTCAATGTCATATTCAAATGTTCTTTTGATAAGTCCTTATGGAGACATATGTTATCGTATATACTTTCATCAAACATATAAACATCTTGATGTATGACAGCAGTCATCTCGTTTAACTGTTCGATATCCAGATTATGTAATTCTGTATTATCATACAAGATCTCACCTTTATATTGACCAAAATAACCGTTTATTAAATTAATCAATGTGGTTTTTCCGCAGCCGCTTTTTCCGATAATTGCATATTTCCCATTCTTCTTAAATTGGCAATTTACGCCACGTAGTACACCCATTTCTTCTACATAATTAAAATATACATCTTTTACAGTGATTCCTTGATTAAAGGTTGGTTGGACATTGCCGGCCAATGCATCGCTTTTATATTCTATAAAGTCTGTAAGCCGCTTAACAACTGTTCCGGTTCCTTTGATCTTGGGCAGACTTTGCGATAATATTTGAATCGGTCCGACTATTTGTCCGGTAATCTGAAGAATACCGCCCAACTGACCGACAGTAAATCTTCCAATAAGAATGAAATATGCTGATATAGTGAAAATAACTATTTGTACAATATATCCTAATACCATTGACACTGACTCTACAAGAGCAGATATACTATCAAAAACATATTTAGATTCAGTTGTAGTTTTGTTATTTTCATGAAAAGACTTTTTAATGTGATCATGCATTCTATAAGATTTTATAACCTCAAATCCAGACATAAAATCTTTAATCATTATTGTTAAATCTGACATTTTGCCAGAGTATCGACTTTGTCGGTTATTCATAGTTTTATTGAAAACACCTGGAATTGTTGCCATCATAATAATTAATAAGATTAGTATAATAAGTATAAGTGGACTGAAATATACTATCATGATTGTTACAGAGGCAACTAATTCCACAAGGCTAAGTAATGCTAATAAGAGGGGCTGACAATAATTTTCTTCTATAATTTTGATATCATTTGTTAATGCTGAAATATAATCTGCTGAATTTACAGATTTAAAATCAGAAATATTACGCTTGAATATCCCTTCAAATGCCTCAAATCTTAATTCAGCGATAATACGATTTACTAATTTTTTTCCCAATTTTGTAAAAACCAGATGCAAAATGCCACAAACAATTACAAAGAGAACGGTAAATATTACTAGCTTAATAAACTCCGGCATATTCTTTGCTACCGCGGTATCTAGAAATAATTGAAATATTACCGCTAAAAAAGCCGAAATCCCTGAATATAAAACACCTGCCAATAAAGTTAAAAATAACAACCCTTTATTATGAAAAACATATTTCTTCATTTATGATCCTCCTGATTAAAACTCGTGGTTGACGTTTGGCTTTCCCACGGCACTGTCTACTTCGGTTTTATTCGAAGTATTTAAACTTGTTCAAGTGTGTATTTCCCTATAAACTTGTAAGCTTAACTCTTTAAGTTCCTGATCAACAACCGGTACGCCAATTCTATTAAGTACATCTGCGAATGTTTCAATTACATTAACAAAAACAGTCTCATCATTATTCTGGAATTGTGGCGATACCCATAAAACCATAAGATAACTAATTACTTCAGCTACTTGCCCCGGTCTTTCAACTACGATAGAACCATCTTCAAGTCCTTTCACTAATAAACTTTCAATCAACGGAGCAACAACTGTTTTACACTCATGTAACTGTTTTGCAATAATTTGGGGGCTTTCTCTGACTGATGGGTCTATTTGTTTTAACAACTGGAGGCTTATTTTGTTGTTTAACAGCGTATTCATTATATTTTTCAGTTTATCGAACGCATTTAAACTTTGGTTTGATTCTACTTTCTCAAATGGATTTTCATTATAGAACATTCTGGTTGTAACTGCATCAATAATATCCTCCTTCGACTTAAAGTGATGATAAAATGCTCCGCGCGTTAGATCTCCCAAATCATCAATTATGTCTTGAATTGTAGTATTACCCCAGCCCTTCTCAAGAAACAGTTTATAGGCTGAGTCTAAAATACGTTGTTCCGTTATTTCAGGATATTTATTTCTTCCCACGCTTAATTTCCTTTCAGTATATTTACATACATATATATGTATGTAAATATACTATCATTTTAAAATCCTCATGTCAATCCTTTAATGCATAAAATTTAGTTTTATTTTCATTACTTAAGTTATGTTTTATTTATTTTCTAAGCAGGAGCAAATGGCATCTCCCATTTCATTTGTACCAACTGCACGTTTTGAGCCGCTCAAATCCGAAGTGCGGACCCCTGCCCGTAACACCTCATCTACTGCTGATTCTATATCATCAGCCTCAGTTAACATGTCAAAAGAATATCTCAACATCATTGCTACTGATAGAATTGTTGCAATCGGATTTGCTTCGTTTTGGCCAGCAATATCGGGAGCTGATCCATGTATCGGTTCATAGAGGGCTGTTTTATTTGCACTAAGACTAGCCGATGGAAGAAGTCCTATTGATCCTGACAGCATACTTGCCTCATCCGATAAAATATCTCCAAACATATTTTCAGTGACTAACACATCAAATGTATGTGGCGCTTTAATTAACTGCATAGCGGCATTATCAACATATAAATCATTGTATTTTACCTGTGGATATTCGGCCGCTAAATTATGCATGACTTTACGCCATAAGCGAGAACTTTCAAGAACATTGGCCTTATCAACACTGGTTAACACTCCTCTGCGCATCTTTGCCAGTTCAAATGCACGTTTTCCAATGCGTTCAATCTCATAAGTAGTATAACTCATTATATCTGTAGCCTTTTCACCTTGGCTTTCAGTTACAGAAAGAGTCTTTTCCCCAAAATATATGCCACCTGTCAATTCTCGAACTATCATAATATCAATACCCCGAGAAGCAATTTCGTCTTTTAAAGGACTCATCGCTTCCAATCCCAAGGGTAACTTAACCGGACGCAAGTTGGCAAATAATTCTAAACCCAGACGTATTTTCTTAAATCCCTGTTCTGGTCTCAGTTCAACCGGCAGAGTATCCCACTTTGGTCCACCAACCGCTCCGACTAGAATCGCTTTTGCATTTTTACATGCTTCCCATGTATCGCTTGGCAAGGGAACTCCATGTGCATCTGTGGCACATCCCCCTAGAAGGTAATAATCAAACAAAAACCTATGACCGTATTTTTTTCCAATACATTCAAGGATCTTTACTCCTTCTTTTACAACCTCCGGTCCAATACCATCTCCTGGTAACACGACAATATTACAGTTCATTTTCGCCTCCCTTTGATTTGATAGAATTTATAAGACCTCCGGCCTTTATGATCTCACTAATAAAGGGCGGGAAAGCTGCCGAATGAAACACTTGTCCTGTAGTTATATTCTTAATTTCACCAGTTGTAACATCTACACAAACCATATCATCTGCTTTAATATTCTCTGCTGCCTCCGGGGACTCTAAAATTGGTAACCCTATATTAATAGAATTTCTATAAAAGATACGAGCAAAACTCGAGGCAATCACACATGAGACTCCACAAGTTTTAATGGCTATCGGCGCATGTTCCCTTGATGAGCCGCAGCCGAAATTTGCTCCTGCAACAATTATGTCGCCTTTCTCCACCTTACTTACAAAATAAGTATCAATATCTCCCATACAATGTTTTGAATATTCTGCCGGATCCGATGTGTTAAGATAGCGCGCCGGTGTAATCACGTCAGTATCAACATTATCTCCGTATTTAAAAACTTTCCCAGTATACATTTGATACAATCTCCTCGGATTATATAGTAGTAGTATTTTTAGTCCCTCTCCAAGGACTTAAATGTTATATTCTTACAGACGCTGTGAATTATTACCTTTCTCATTATCATCTATAAATCAAATGGGGAGGCAAGTTCTCCGATCACCGCGGAAGCAGCAGCAACCGCAGGACTTGTCAAAATAATCTCCGAAGTGACATCACCCATTCGTCCAACAAAGTTACGATTTGTTGTCGCTACTGCACGTTCACCTTTCGCTAATACCCCCATATGGCCGCCTATGCAAGGCCCACAAGTCGGAGTACTTACAGCCGCCCCCGCCTTGATAAAAATCTCAATAAGCCCCTCTTTTATGGCCTGAAGATAAATTTTCTGTGTGGCAGGTATAATGATACACCGTATATCATGTGCAACTTTTCGTTCTTTCAATATTGCTGCAGCTACACGAAGATCTTCAATACGACCATTGGTGCAGGATCCGATCACGACCTGATCTATGCTCAGCCCTTTTACCTCGTCTATTTTCTTTGTGTTTGATGGCAAATGCGGAAGAGCAACCGTAGGAGACAGTTGAGATAAATCGATTACTATTTCCTGCTCATATTCCGCATCAGAATCAGCTACAAGAATATCGTATTCCCGCTCGACAACATCATGTAAATATTCCTTTGTAATGTCATCTATAGGAAAAATACCGTTTTTTGCACCACATTCGATTGCCATATTTGCAATAGTAAAACGATCGGCAATATTAAGTGCTTTTATCCCATCTCCCACAAACTCAAGAGACTTATAAAGCGCACCATCTACTCCGATTAGTCCAATGAGATGAAGCATCACATCTTTTCCGCTTACATGATTATTAAGTTTACCTTGGAAATTTACTTTGATTGCCGGCGGTACCTTAAACCACAGTGAGCCTTGGGCTATTGCTGCTGCTGCATCCGTGCTGCCAATCCCAGTTGAAAAAGCTCCCAGTGCTCCATAAGTACATGTATGAGAGTCAGCGCCAACAATCAGTTCTCCTGGGGCTGCTAATCCTTTTTCAGGAATCAGTGCGTGCTCAATCCCCATATCCCCTACATCAAAGAAGTTAGATATTGAAAATCTCTTGGCGAATAAGCGCGATTTAACACAAAGTTCAGCTGAATTAATGTCTTTACAAGGTGCATAATGATCAAGAACGATTGCGATTTTATTTGAATCAAACACATTGGTAAAACCCGCTTCATCAAATATTGTGCTTGCCATTGCTGTAGTCACATCATTTCCAAGAACAAGATCAAGTTTTGCCTCAATCAATTCATTTGCCATTATATGACTTTTGCCTGCATGCTTTGCTAGAATCTTTTGAGATAATGTCATTCCCATTTTTTCTTCCTTTCCGTATTTTACCTTTTGACCTTGGTATTTAATTTAAAGATTAGGGAAACGCTGATTAAATCAGTGTTTCCTTAGCCAATAAGTTCTGAATAATAATTAAAATTTGGAATTTTCTCTATCGCCCGGCATAAAGCTAATATTTGTACTGTCAATTGATCGGTTCCCCATCCAAATGAACTGTACTTAACTTCGTCTACACCATGTTGTATTTGAATAAAGGTATAGAAACGGCCTTCCTTGTCTTTCGTGTCCGTATGCTCGGTGATATTAACATCATCTAAGGAGAATTCTTCCATTAAGACACTCAGACAAATATCAACAATATATTCTCTATCCCCGGCCATTTCCATTTTTCTTCCTTGACAGTCAAGTGAAACGCTTATATCTTCATCCAATTGATTAATGGCTATATTATAAAAACCATTTGTGAGTTTACTCAAATTGTATTCGTCCAAGAATATTTTAATCACCTCATCGCTTGACAAACATTGTGATGTTTTGTCTGACAGTATTTTGATTTTTTTACCCATTTCTGCCTGAATAGGCTTTGGCAATGTGATGTCAAGTGCTTTTTCCAATATATAATGGACTCCGCCTTTTCCGGATTGTGAATTAATCTGGATCACATCATCCATGCTACGTCCGAGATCTGCCGGATCCACAGGTATATATGGTATCATCCATTTTTCTTCTTTATTTTTCTCTCTATAAATCAATCCCTTTCTAATTGCATCTTGATGTCCTCCTGAGTAAGCAGTAAAAACCTGCTTCCCGGCATATGGATGACGTTCATGTACTTTACAGCCAGTACAATCCTCGTAAACTCTAATGGATTCATCTAAATCGCTAAAATCAATTTTGGGATCGATTCCACTGGAATACATATTAAGAGCAATAGTCACTAAATCAAGGTTCCCGGTTCTTTCTCCATTACCAAACAAGGTTCCCTCCACACGTTCTGCTCCGGCCAGTATTCCCAATTCTGTTGCCGCAGTACATGTCCCCCTATCATTATGCGTATGCAGGCCCAGAATGACATTATCCCTCAAGATTAAATTATTATTAATAAATTCAACTTGATCTGCAAATTGATTAGCCGTCGAAACTTCAACAGTAGCAGGAAGCGTTACCATACATTTATTCTCCGGTGTGGGCTGCCACACACGAACTACACTATTACATACAGCTAAAGAAAAATCCATTTCAGCTATCGTGAAACTTTCCGGTCCATATCCAAGTGTAAAATTCGTATTGGGATATTTCTTTGAGAGTTCCAAAGTATAGGCAGCAGCATCCGCAGTATACTGCAGCAATTGCGTTTTACTCATATTGATAACATATTTCCTCTGAGCAGGGGAAACTAATGTATATATCTGAATAACTGCTTTGTCGGCTCCTTTCAACGAATCGAACGACCTTTCAATACATTCTGAACTACTGGATGAAAGGACAATTATTGTAACATCATCCGGAACATGCTTATCCTCAATTAGTGTTCTTACAAAATTAAAATCCGTTTCTGATGCAAAAGGAAAACCTACTTCTATTTGTTTAATCCCAATCTTCACCAGATGCTGAAACATCTTAAGTTTTTTCTCAATATCCATCGGCACTTTCAATGCCTGGTTTCCGTCACGTAAATCAACACTGCTCCAGATAGGTGCCTCTGTAATTATTTTAGATGGCCAGGTTCTCTCATTCAGTATGAACGGTTTGTAACGCTTGTACTTTTCACATTTACTCATCATAGTAATTCACATTCCTTTCATCTTTGGGCACAAATTGCATATGACAGCGAATTTATGCATACATTTTACTTTTAAGAAATTCACTCCTTCTTCAAGCTATTGTTCATCAGCTGCCTGTCAATGCTATTGCATTTTTCCTGTAATTCTTTATATAAATCAGATTGACATCTTTGGGAAACCGGATACATTATAAATAAACTGTCGGCATAGCTATTGACAATAATTTCGTGATCATTTTCTTCGACTGTGTAGTTCTCAAGAAATTCTATGGTTTGAGTTAGTTGCTTATATGACATACTAAATATACTGTGATTATTAATTGTCATGATTTTTTCTGTATTGAGATTTGGATACTGGTTCAATAATAGTTCCATAAAATTAACCTTTAACTCTGCTTTATAATTCTGTAATTGAAATACTGTTTCATCGATAGGATATAATGAATCTGCAGCAATTGGAAATCTTACCGGCAGGCAGTCTAAATATGCTCCCATAGCATTTTTATATATATTTGGCAAAAAGCGCCGATCTTCCTGTAAGATAGCAACTGGAAGCGTTAAAGCGTCTTCACTTAAAAATCCATTGCTTTTTGCAATAACGCAGATTAATTGCCAGATAATGCTCCAAGGATTTTGTTGATAGTATTTAGATAGATAATCGCCAAGTGTGAGCAAGGCCCAATCCTTTTGTACTATTTCATTACCATCATTATTAGCCTCGAACTCTGCCATTCCGTCTGCAAACGATGCCAGATCCAACTTCGTTTTTATTGCCATCCCATCAACTTTATTGGCAATACTATCTAAATATATTTTTAATGAACTTATTTCTCCTGATAATTGCTTGCCATTTAGTATATTTTCAATTTGTTCTTTAAAAATATAGGAGCTGGTCTTATCCCACATACTATGTGATATATACAAATATATCCTATGCATTTCCTCAGATTCCTTAATGACAGTAATTGCACTAAGCTGCGAGTTGGTTTTTGCATCATATTTACATGTACTTATCATATTTTTCTTAATTTCGGTATTTATGAATGCCTGATTTTCCAATGCAGCCGTATAAGGTATCTTCCAGCCTTCTACAAACTGATGTACACTGATTTGGTAATTATCACCTACTTTCCTACTTGATGTTCTCAGTACTTCATTATTTGCTACTACTGTCCTGACTGCTGCTAATAACTCTTCTTTACTATATCCACCTTCTATCTCAAAATCACCCAGCATAAAACTGCCGTTTCTGATCAGGTATGATTTTTGTATTTGCGGTGCGATATATCTTTCAATAACCTCCTCTCTAAGAAAATTATGATATTTGAGATGCGAACTCCTTTGGTTCAGATTACTTTCTGATTCCATATAATAAATAGATATTTCTTCGATTTTTTTCTTCAGGCTATTGCACCAAGTCTGAATTACATCTTTATGCAAGTATAATAAATTGCAAATTAACGTTATTCGAAGTTTTTCATTTAGTAAACTGTAATTGACTGTCATTTTTGAAATATTGTTATTTTGCTTTGTACTTACAGAAAATACATCCTTGCTGCTATCCACATTGCCATTAATTGAAGAATTGAAAGTTATTTCCGGTATTTCTTTCTTTTTTGCCCTTTCAATATCGGGGTCAGCATCATACATGATCATTCGTTTGCCTGCATCAACTAATGCCTGCTTAACATTTTGTATGTCACTTTCAATTGATTGCCCAATATTATTAAACTCAACTAAATAATTATCTGCAAAATACCCAACGGTTCTTTCCATTGGTAAATCACTCTCAATGATACTCCGGCCATATCCTCCCAGGTTAATAACTGTATTGCTTATCTTTGTCAATTCATGGATTGTTCTGGCAAGTGCAGCCAGCAGCAAAGTATGGAGATTTATGTTATATGCTGAACATACTATAAATAAATTAGAGGTTGTTTTTTGTGACAAGGCTGCTTGAGTAGTATATGAGCCTGATTTACCCTCAAAATCCTTACTCTGAAATATGTTCATCATTGTGGCTTTTATATCATTGTCCCCAAGCTTCGGTTCTTTATTTTCAACGCTTGAATGCCACATTTTGCTCCATTGCTTAAAAGATATTGTTTTTTCCGGTAAGAAAATAGGTTTTTGCCTGCCTGCAAAATAATATGCTTTATTTAAGTCTTCTGCGATTATATTCCACGAAATAACATCTACTATAATGCGATGAGATATCAGCAGTAAATAATCTTTATTATCTGTTTGGTACAAAATCACTTTTAGCATGGGACCGTCCGCACAATTAAATGCAGCCTGAACTTCATTATGAATCACCTCCATCTGTTCAAATAGGTCATTTTCATCCAAGTTATACAAGCCAAAGCAAGACAAGTCAAATAACCTGCTTTCTGCAACTGGTAAGATGAATTGTTTTCCATTTCGGTAAACTGCTCTTAGCATATCATGGTGCGTAACCAGTGCAGTAAAGGCAGATCTTAGTGTATCCTCATCCAGTCTTACTTTACTATCCAGCCATAGACAATGAATATCTTGATTTAATATCTCCAAATTATCATTTAGGAAGAGCTTTTGAGCGGGTGTAAAGAGTACTTCACCTGATACTTCGCTTTGGTCAGTTGAAATTTCTGCCAGTTTTAATCCCTTACTCATGGCCTCAACGGTAAGCAATTGCATAATATCACGCACCGCTATTTCAAATCCGTGGTTACGAAGCCTGGCAACAACACGAATCGCCTTAATCGAGTCTCCACCCAGTGCAAGGAAATTATCATATACACCGATGTTATCTATACCCAGAATATCCTGCAAAGCTAATACTATTTCATTTTCTTTTTGATTTCTTGGGGCAACATATTCCGAACCAGTTATAAACTCCGGCTCCGGTAACTTAGTACGATCTACCTTACCTTGCCGATTTACTGGCAGCTGTTCCATCTGGATATAGTGGTTTGGGATCATATAATCTGGTAAACACTCAGAAAGAAATCTTTTCATCTTGTCTTTATCCAATACCTCTGCACCAACAAAATACGCACGTAAATACTTGTTCTTATCACTATCTTTAGCAATCACAACTGCGTCCAGTATTCCGGGGAACTTAATTAACTGCCGTTCTATTTCACCCAATTCAATGCGATACCCCCTGATTTTCACTTGGTCGTCCATACGTCCATGGAACTTTATATTCCCATCTGGCAGCCAACTGGCAACATCTCCGGTACGGTATATTATAGTATCTGGCACAAACGGATTTTCAACGAATCGCTCACTAGTTAACTCTGGATTATTAAGATATCCAAGTGCTACTCCATCACCGCCTAGGCACAGTTCACCTTTTTCCCCAATACCGCATAAATTGTTACCGGTAAGGATATATGCGGTAGAGTTACCAATGGGTTTTCCTATAGGAAGTTCTTCTGGCACCTCTGCTCCTATTTCATACGCTGTTGAAATAACAGTGTTTTCTGTCGGGCCATATACATTAACAATTTTAATATTCTCGTTAGCATTTCTCAGCATAGCAATATGCTGTTCGGAAAGCTTCTCTCCCCCAACCAATACACATCGGAGGCGATTGAAAAGAGTTGTGTCAATAGTGACTGTTTGATTAAACAATATTGTTGTAATCCCAGCAACATCTATGCCATATTTTTGTATAGTCTGTGATAGTTTTATTGGATCGGTTATAATATTAGTGTCAACAATTGTGAGCGTCCCACTGTTAAGCAGTATCCCCCACACTTTCATAACTGTAGCATCAAATGTAAAAGATAAGCCACACAACAGATTAATTCCTGTGAAGTCAAGAAACTTGTTATTCCGGACCAGCCGCACAACACCTCTATGCGGTATTACAACACCCTTGGGCTTTCCAGTGGTGCCAGATGTGTAAATAACATATGCAGGATCTTCGGGACGTCGGCTGATCAACTGTTTAAGAGGATCTATAGGCTCCTGCAACAATTCCTTTAAGTTTAAAAATACTGCGTCTACTCCTGTTATATGTGATTCTAAAAATAAAATCACCTTACATCCGCTATCCTCAACAATGCTCTGAATCCGGTTACTGGGATCTTTTAAATTAAGGGGCATATAAACTGCACCAGCCTTTAAAATCCCCAAAAATCCAACTACTGTTTCCACTCTCTTTTCAGTTGATATTCCAACAATATTGCCAGGCTCTACTCTTGCCTTAACCAAATGAGCCGCTAATTTACCAGACAAGTCATCCAAATCTAAATATGTTAATTCCTTATCTATATCCCTTACTACAATATGCTTTGGACTTAATAAAACTTGTTCCTCAAATAGCGCAACTATACTGCTGTTACGTGGGTATTCTATCTTTGTATCATTAAAGACATTCAATATTAGGTTTTTCTCATATGGAGATACCAAATCAATAGAGCTGATCTTTATAGAAGGATTTTCAATAACGATTTTCAAGTTGCCCAGGAACCGATCTGCCAAAACAGAAATATCCTCTTTACTGTATTTACCTGGATCATATCCAAAATCAATACTCAAAATATGCTCATAACTCACCATTAAACCTAGTGGAAAATCGATTATTTGTACTGCATCAACTGGCTCAAATGATAACCTGTCATTATCATCATCTATCTCTGGCTGCACATAGAAGTTCTCAAATGCAACAAGGCTTTGAACCAAATCTCTTCCTGTATTACTCTGTTTTTTTACTTCAGTCAATGGTAAATAATCATACTTGCCGCTTTCCAGGGCCTGTTCCTGCAATGACACAAGCAAGTCTGCAAAAGTATCATCTTTTGAATGCCGAACTCTCACTGGTATTGTGTTAATAAATAACCCAATCATTTCTTCAATGCCTTTTATAGGCGCATTTCGGCCAGACACAACTTTTCCAAATACTACATCTTCCGTTCTGCTATACTGCTGCAGGACTATACCCCATACTGCTTCAATAATTGTGTTAACTGTAACTCCTTGTTTTCTACTGACATCAGTAAGATATTGTGTTTCCGTTTCAGTTAGTTCAACATGTAACCATTTGTCATTTAAATTATCAGAAGGTCCGGTTCCGCTTATGATTTCACAATTGTCATAATCATTTAAAAGATTGTGCCAATAAGTAAGACCTTTATGAGGATCGATATTTTTTAACCAACGCGAATAATCCTCATATCCGGTGTCTTGAGTAATACTTCTTATATTATCCTTATCTTCTCCTTTCTGTAAATTACCATAATGCTCAGAAAGGTCATTTATTAGTATGGACAGGCACCATCCATCCATTATGATATGATGATAACTTAGAATAATCTGCACTTCTCCCGGAACCCGCACAACAGTAAAACGCAGCAAGCTGTCTCTTTCGAAATCAAATCCTCTGTCCAGATCTTTCTCTTTGATATCCGCAACCTTTTCTTCCCAATCCTCACTGCTGCATAAATTGATTTCATTGTATTCAATAGGCCGTGTTTTAAATCGAACCTGTCTTGGCTCATTGACATTCTGGTAAATAATTGCCGTCCGGAAAACACCGTGCTTTTCTGATAAGAGATGCAGGCTTTTCTTAAAGATCTGTGAATTAAGTTCAAAGACCCTAAAGCTATTCTGTATATTATAACTAAGAACATTTTCTTTGAGTAATTTGTGATATAACATACCCTCCTGCATTGGTGTTAATGGGTAAATCCGTTCTATTTCATCCCCCAGCCCGCGCACCAGCTTCTGAACCCGAATAAACTCTTCATCACTCCAAACCAGCTCGCCATAATCGGAAGCAGTGTTTTCTGTATCCGGCTTGTCACAGCAGTGTGCTATC
>QMCD01000188.1_pt1 | contig 44755 bp, 38 predicted proteins | sample 1821841 | NCBI WGS metagenome assembly QMCD01 (sample SAMN01991225, study PRJNA193472) | Termite gut metagenome, whole genome shotgun sequencing project. | isolation source: worker | host: Macrotermes natalensis
ATTTTCAGAAAAAATATACAAATCCGTAAGACGTTATTAACAATCGAGGGCTTTTTTCAAAAAAAATATACAAATTGGTCAGACGGTTATTAACAATTTGGATGCGATTTTAGAAAAAATATACAAATCCGTAAGAGTTATTAACAGTTTTTTTGTCGATTTTAGAAAAAATATACAAATCCGTAAGATGAGAAAATGCAAAAAAAACACCTCAAAAACTGATTTTCTTAAGAAAAATTTGGCAGTTTGCTAAAAAATAATTATCTTTGCAGAAAAAATCAAAAACAATCAAATTATGAGAACACTTTTGCTTATTTTGCTTATTGTTACTGCACAAAGTATCACGTATGCAGGAAAGAAGAAAGATCCCTGTCCGGAGCCAACGGTAGAGAACTACAAACGAGTGATGAGTACGACCTTTGTCAAGGAATACACGCAGTGTCCTGTAGTTATTGAAGCTGAATTTTTCAAAGATGGTTTCCCAAAGAATCTACTACTCCCTGCTCGATTCAAGAAAAAATATCTCTTTCAGTGTGTAAATCTCGGCGATTCCGGCAGTGCGCTACCATTATCAGGCGAAGTCGCCGGAGACTACTTTGTCATCGACAAAGCATTGGCAGATTCCGTTTTGAATCTGAAAAAAGGGGATAAAATCAGACTTACAGGCGTAACATTTGCACACTCCTCGTTAGCTGGTGCATTTCAGATCACGCCATTTTTTCTCGTGGAAAAAATAGAGGTTGTAGAATAGAAAAAGATAGAAATCCGTAAGATGAGAAAATGCAAAAAAAACACCTCAAAAACTGATTTTCTTAAGAAAAATTTGGTAGTTTGCTAAAAAATAATTATCTTTGCAGGAAAAATCAAAGAAACTCAATGTTATGAAAAAGATCTTTATTACATCTGCGCTACTCGCAATCACGTTCTTTTGTTTCGGTCAAAAGCCAGGTATCGGAAAGTTTCATTCGGCTGAAAAGTTCGATAAAGTCTTTTATGCTACGCAACAAGCTGCCACTACTCTTAAATTTGCTATCAAAACAAGCGATAAGGAAAATGGTGTTATTCAAGCGGAAATGCATATCATAGGAGGTGGCGGAAAGGTTATAAATCTTTTTGCGCAACTCAAACAAGACGAAAATAATGGAAAAACGACCATTCAAGTTACACTCAATAAGCCATTTGGCGTAACCGGAAACATGTCTAAGATGGCGAAATCATTGGGAGAAGAAATAAAAAAGACAATCTCTGATTTGGTCATTGAATAAACACACAAACAGATGAAAAAACGCCTAACAAACAACGATGAATCAAGAAAAAACAGAGTCCCTGCGAAACCCGTGAGTTCGCATAATGTTGCACTTTGCGCCAGATTGGTTGAATTTGTTGAAAAGAAAGGCGATAATCTCACATCTTTGGCAAAAACATTGGGACTGTCATCTATGTTTTTCTACAAGCTCAAAACTGAACATCGTCCGATAAACTCGGAAGCCGTTATGAGATTGCTTGTTCATTATCCCGAACTGTCTGCGGAATGGCTGTTGCGTGGCGCAGGAACTATGCTTGTGGGTACGATTTACAAAGACGACGTGGATTATTATCACACCATTGAGAAACTGACAAACGAACTGCAAACGGCAGTGAAAGACGCTGTAAAAGGTGTTGATAAATTGGATAAAATAAATAATAAACTGCTGAAAGCACGCAAAAAATCCAAATTCGGCTAATTCTCCATTAACAGCATTGCGTTTTTCTTACGCTCTTCGATTTCAAAACTTGCCAAATAGTTTTCGGTGGTTTTCAGATCCGAATGCCCTAAACTTTCGCTTATATACGCAAGATTTGCACCACTTCGTTTGAGAACTGTTGCAAACGAATGGCGAGCCGTATAGGTCGTGATGGTGGAGAGTTCTAATTCATCTGAGATAATTTTCAGTCGCTTATTTGTTCGTTTGATCACATCGGAAATAATCGCTTTTGCCTTTGCCGGAGACTCATCGCCGTTCAGATATGGAAAAATATATTTGTGAGGATCATTTCTATCAAAAACAGTTCCCCATTTTTCGATCAGTTCTTTGAGTTTGGGATGCAGATAGACGACAACTTCTTTTATTTTTTTAGAGGTCGCCTCTGTTTTCCCCCGAACGAAATAGATTTCTTCGCCAACGATGTTTTCGTGCCTCAAGCGCAAGATGTCGTTAAAGTTCGCACCGTTGCACAGGTACGAGAACGTCCACAAGTCGCGATAACACTCCATGTTCTCGTTCCCTTTGCAATCAAAGTTTATAACCCGCTGCACATCGTTGAACGATAACGCAAGCTTTCGTCCAACCGCAGATGGTATTTCGTATTTTCCTCTCCCAAAGGGATAGAAGTCCGATGGTAAATCGCCGTTGCGAATTGCCTCGTTGATGATTGCTCGCAAGCAACGCAGATATATACCGATAGTCGTTGGCGAATGGTTGGTCTCAATCTGATGCCGTTCATACTTTTTGAGCCAATCAACGGTAACTTTGGTAAAAAGAATGTTTGTGCCGGCAAAGCGTTCAAACGAATTTAATGCGGATTGATAAGCCAACGAGTTACCTATTCGCCCATCTATTGCGAGTTGCTTAATTTTTGTTTGAAACGCAACGTTGATGGATTTGTCGATAGCATTGCCAATACCCATCGCTTTGTCGAATGCCTCTAATGAAAAAAGCCCTTTTTGCTGCAATATCTTATCTGTGTAAAAAACGCACTTATCAAACATTAGACGGATTTTTTCCCTTTCACGAATAAGGTGCGGTTTCCGGGTAGTGGGCAGTTCGTCCCATTGCGCTTGAGATAGAACAACTCCGGTTTTGTAGTATTTTCTGTCGTAATACTGATATACTCGTATTCTCACTTGAAACAAGCCGTCTTTAGTTGCCCTGCCTTTCCGATCGTCCAAGAGTGCCTGAATAGTTATGCCGGAATGTGTATATTTGAAAAAAGACATCGTTTTATTCGTTTTTTGGAGATGCAAAGATACGAATAATTAGCGAAAAAATCAAGCAAAAAATGGATACAAAACTGACACAAAAGTTGGCACAAAATCAATAAAACCGTATAAAATTGTATTAAAGTGTATAAAATTTAACTCGCAATATTATTATTGTAAATCAGGTAGTTGTAAAGCGTTTCAAGGGTTGGGGATTAAATTTTTACTGACTGGCAGTCAAAAGGTCGACGGTTCGATTCCGTTACTCTCCACAAATAATAAAAAATGCTCAAGAAATCTTGAGCATTTTTTTATTACTGTAGAACGTAGCAATCGTTTAGAATTTTACGACTTTCGGTTCCCCGCTAAACGAGTAGAACGTTGCCGTTGCATCACGCAAATAAAGCACAAACGTATTGTCGTCCGTAGCCGAATACATCCCTTTGAGCGAAGGGTATTCATCGAGCATAAATTGCTTTGCCTCAACACGTTCGTCGGGAACAACAACGGCTTTTATCCGTAACCATGTTCCGGTAGCTTTGTCATACGCACAAATCTCCACTTTGGGATTTGCAATCATTTGTTTAGCAACATCTTTGCGTTTGCCTGTTTGGATATAAAGACGATTCTCAAAAATCGTTGCCGTCCCGAAAGGACGCACGTGAGGTTGATCGCCTTCAACTGTGGCGAGATAGTACTCCCCACATTTTTTCAAAAAATCGTGTACTTCTTTCATGGATTTTTCTTGGGTTTGTGCGTTTGCTGAAAGCCCGAATGCTACTGCAAATGAGCCAATCAAGAAAACGGATTTGAATAAATTTTTCATGACAATTATGATTAGTGAATAGTGAATAGTGATTAGTGATTAGTGAAAGGAGAATTAAGCAGTCCTTAATTCTCCTTTACAATGTTCTTTATTATTTTAATCCTCTGCGGATTAACAACGCATCGGGATTGGGTGCTTTTCCTCTAAATTCCAAATAGAGTGTCATCGGATCAACTGTTCCACCTTTTTCGAGGATAGTCGTGCGGAATTTTTTAGCCACTTCAGGGTTGTAAATATCGCCGGTTTCAACGAAAGCTTGGAAAGCATCGGCATCCAATACTTCCGCCCATGTATAGCTGTAATAGCCCATTTGGTAGCCACCTCCGAAGATGTGTGTGAAATAGGTCGAACGGTATCTCGGAATAATTTCTTTGATCAACTCAATTTTTGCAACAACTTGTTTTTCAAATTCAGCCGTATTTTGTTCGGTTTCATCAGTCAGATTATACCAATAGTAGTCCAACAACGCAGCAGCGAGAAATTCAGACGTAGCAAAACCTTGATTGAATTTGCTTGCTTTTTCCATTTTCGTGATTAAGGAATCCGGAATCATTTCGCCTGTTTTCCAGTGTTTCGCGTATGTTCTCAGGACTTGCGGGTGCATTGCCCAGTTTTCCATAATTTGCGAAGGAAGTTCCACAAAGTCGCGTTTCACGTTTGTTCCGGCTAAACTGCGATAGTAGCATTTGCTCAACATTCCGTGCAAGGCGTGTCCGAACTCGTGAAACAAGGTTTCTGCCTCGTCGATGGAGAGCAGTGCAGGTTGGTCGCCAACCGGACGTGTGTAATTACTCACATTGATCACGATCGGCATCACATTGTTGTCGGGATAGCCCGATTGTTCACGGAAATTGGTCATCCATGCACCTTGACGTTTGCTCTCACGAGGATGATAATCTGCGATGAATACCGCTAATTCTGTGCCATCCGCATCTTTCACAACGTAGGTTTTGTTTTCGGGATTGAATTTCGGAATGTCGTTACGTTCCTCGTATTGAACACCCCAAAGTTTCGTAGTCAAATCAAAACAGCCTTTCACAACGTTATCCAATTGCAGATATTCACGAAACTCATTCTCATCAAATGCGTATTTTTCTTTTTTCACTTTTTCTGCATAATACCACCAGTCCCACGGTTCGAGGTTGAAACCTCCGTTTTCCTTGTCTATCATCGCTTGCAGCTCTTTCGCCTCTTTCTTCACAACCACTTGCGTAGGTGCCCAAAGTTTGTCCAAGAATTCTTTCACAGCTTGAGGAGTTTTCGCCATACGGTCATCCAAAATAAAACCTGCTGCGGTTTCAAAGCCAAACAGTTTGGCTTTTTTCAATTCCAAGGATGCGATTTTCGCAGCAACTTTTTTGTTGTCATTTGCGTTATCGTTATTGCCTTTGTTCGCATAACCTTTGAACATTTTCTCACGCAACTCACGATTTTCGGCATACGTCAAGAACGGAATCAAACTCGGTTTGTCGAGTGTGAACATCCATTTTCCTTCTTGTCCTTCGGCTTTCGCAAGATTTGCAGCTGCAGTCATCACACCTTCCGGAAGTCCTGCCAAATCACTTTCATTCTCAACAAGCAAACGAAACGCATTGTTATCCATCTGTGCGTTCTTTGTGTATTGCGTACCCAAAACAGACAGTTCCTCATTGATTTTCATTAATTTTGCTTTGTCTTCTTCATTTAGATTCGCACCTCCACGAACAAAATTCGTATATTTTTTTTCGAGCAACATCGCATCTTCGCCTTGCAGATTAAGGTTTTCTTTGTTGTCGTAAATGGCTTTCACACGCTCGAACAGTTTCGGATTCATTGAGATTTCATCACGGTGTTTAGACAGAATCGGCGACATTTCTTCTTCCAATGCCGACATCTCATCGGTACGTTCTGTGCTTACCAAGTTGAAGAATGTGAACTCCACTTGCTCAAGGAATTGACCGGAGTTTTCCATAGCAACGATGGTGTTTTCAAACGTTGGCGCATCGGGATTGTTCACGATAACGTCGATTTCCGCCTTGTGGCGTTTCATACCCTCTTCAAAAGCGGGTTTATAGTGTTCAAATTTGATTTCTTCAAACGGTTGAACGCCGTAGGGAGTGTCCCATTTTTCCGCAAAAAACGGATTGTCGGTCTTGGATTTGCACGCGGTCATCATACTCGTCGCGATTAAAGTTAAAATAGCTAATTTTTTCATTTAGATTTATTATTTTTTTTGTTATTATTCATTATGAAACTACAAAGATACGAAAAAAAATGAAATTTGATGTTTAATTGTTTAGTTGTTTAATCGTTTATTTGTTGCACGTTGTTGCTACCGTTTGGCATAAACCTTATCTCCTCGCCGAACGAGTTCTTTTGTCGCAACGGAGCAAAACACCCCTTTTTCTGCTGTTTGAACGGATTGCAAGTCCACGCGAATATCGGAAATGGTATCTTCGTAAACCCCTGTGGTTTCGCCCATAATCAAGATTTCGTCGCCAACAGAAAGTTGTCCGGTTTCGATTTTGATTTCGGCAACATTTATCTTGTTGAAAAAATTGGTTACTTTCCCCACGTAAACTTTGCGTTTCGTTGCAACAGAACCGTATTGTTCCGCCCATTCTCCCAATGTCTGACCGAGATAATAACCATCCCAAAAGCCACGATTATAGACGGTTTTCAGTCGTTCGTTCCACGTTTGCAAGCGTTCCTGCGTGAACGTGTTTTCAAAAATCGCATTCACAGCCTCCTTATAGACTTGCGTTACAACCTTTACGTAATCTGCCGAACGTCCACGTCCTTCGATTTTCAAAACTTTTACGCCGGCTTTCACGATTTTATCCAAAAAATCCAGTGTTTTCAGGTCTTTTGGAGATAGGATATATGCGTTATCTACAGCCAATTCCGTACCTCCGTCCATATCCGTTACCTTGTACGGACGACGGCACAGTTGCAAACAAGCACCTCGATTTGCAGATGCGTTGTAGTTATCCAAACTTAAATAGCATTTTCCCGAAACCGCCATACAGAGTGCGCCGTGTGCGAAGATTTCGATTTCGACCAAACGTCCCGAAGGTCCTTTGATTTGTTCAACGGAAATCTGATGAACAATTGCTGCCACTTGCTCTAAACTCAGTTCACGTGCAGTTACCATCACATCGGCAAATTGTGCGAAAAACCGCACGGAATCTATGTTTGTGATGTTGCATTGTGTAGAGATATGCACTTCAAAATTGATGGAACGTGCGTATTGTATCACTGCCATATCCGCAGCAATAACAGCTGAAACTCCCGCTGTTTTCGCAGTGTTCAGAATATCTTTCATGACCTGTAATTCGTGGTCATATACAATCGTATTCAAAGTGAGATATGAGCGAATGCCGTGTTCGGCGCAGATTTTAGCGATTTTTTGCAAGTCGGTCAGGTCAAAATTATTCGCCGAACGCGAGCGCATATTCAGTTGTCCAACGCCGAAATAAACGGAGTTACAACCGCCTTGTATAGCGGCATACAACGATTCGTAGCTCCCCACAGGGGACATAATTTCAATGGAGTTCATTTTGCAAAGATACAAAATTATTTACAATTTTGTTATTTACTATTTACTATTTTGCGTAGCCCGTTGCTACGGACAAAACATAAATAGTAAATAGTAAATTGTTAAATCGTACATTATTCGCTATTCACTATTCACTATTCACTATTCACTATTCACTAATCACTAATCACTCACGCGTAGCCGAGCCCTCTCCCGGCTATTATTTTGGTCAGTACGCGCAAGAGAATGCAGTACGTATGCCCACGCAGGGCGGTCAGACCGCTCGTCCTTATCAAGAGGTTTCCCCGTGTAATGGGGGTACGTTTTCAGCGGGTAAGAATCTGGAGTTGTCAAAGGGCGGAGCGGAGAATGTCCTGTTTTATTATCCGTTGTATATCCAGCCTGGGGGTTTGACAGGGAAGGGGGTATAAATCGTTCGGCTACGCCTCGCCGGTAAAAACGAAAAAAAATGAGATGAGTGATTAGAATTGATTTGCGCAGTTTGATACTTTTTTTTTACATTTCCATAAAAAATAGGGCGTATTTCAAAAAAAAGTTGTATCTTTGCAGTCGAAAATGAAAATTTAAGGGGGTGTCTATGTCGAAAACAATAAATTTACGTTTTGAAGCCTTGAAAGAATGTGCTACACATCGCGCACAACGATTTTATGTAGAACAAGCAAAAATTTCGGAATACTTTGGAGTTCATGTTTTCGATAAGGAAACGATGCGCAAGTATTTGTCGAAAGATGCGTTTAATGCCGTGGAGAATGCAATTGAAGGAGGGGAAAAAATTGATCGTAAATTCGCCGATCAGATTGCTGCGGGAATGAAAAATTGGGCGGTTGAATGTGGCGTAACGCACTACACACACTGGTTTCAACCTCTCAATGAGGCTACTGCCGAAAAACACGATGCGTTTGTTGAAGTGGATAAACAATCTCGTGTTTTTGAAAATTTTAGAGGTGATTTATTGGTTCAACAGGAGCCGGATGCATCAAGTTTTCCGAGTGGAGGATTGCGTAACACGTTTGAAGCACGTGGTTATACCGCATGGGATCCAACATCTCCTGCGTTTATCATCGGGCAAACACTTTGTATTCCAACCGTTTTTGTTTCATACACCGGCGAATCTCTCGACCTTAAAACACCACTTTTGAAATCACAAAACGTGCTTGACAAAGCCGCAACCAAAGTGGCTCAACTGTTTGATAAAGACGTTAAACGTGTGATTCCAACCTTGGGTTTGGAACAGGAGTATTTTTTGGTTGATAATGCGCTGTTTTATGCACGTCCGGATTTGGTACAAACGGGACGTACACTTATGGGGCATACCGCAGCTAAGGATCAACAACTTGACGACCATTATTTCGGATCCATTCCTTCACGGGCATCGGCGTTTATGAAAGATTTGGAAACCGAAGCCTACAAGTTGGGAATCCCCTTAAAGACACGCCACAACGAAGTTGCACCACATCAGTTTGAATGCGCACCTTCGTTTGAAGAGGCAAATTTGGCGATAGACCATAACTTGCTGTTAATGTCATTGATGCGCCGAATTGCAAAAAAACATTATTTGAAAGTTATTTTTCACGAAAAACCGTTTGCGGGCGTGAACGGTTCGGGAAAACATAACAACTGGTCGCTGATGACCGATAAAGGTAAAAATCTTTTGTCGCCGGGCAAAACTCCACGAACGAACTTGCAGTTTTTGACCTTTTTTGTTTGTACCATACGAGCCGTTCACGAGCATGGATACTTGTTGATGTCGAGTGCTGCAAACCTCTCAAACTCCTATCGTTTGGGAGGAAATGAAGCCCCACCGAGTATATTATCGGTATTTTTGGGAAAAACCTTGTCGGAAGTACTCAACTCGCTTGAAACCACGATCAGTACGACAAAAATGACTCCCGACGAGAAGACCGATCTTAAACTCAATATCATCGGAAAAATTCCGGAGATTATGCCCGACAACACCGATCGCAATCGAACATCGCCGTTCGCTTTCATCGGCAATCGGTTTGAGTTTCGTGCGGTAGGTTCTTCAAGCAATTCCTCTTCATCGGTGATCATACTGAATGCTGCTGTGGCTCAACAACTCACTCTGTTTTACAGTGAGGTGGAAAAACTCATCGAAAACGGAGTGAAAAAAGACGAGGCGATTTTTCAGGTTTTGCGCAAGTTTATCAAAGATTCGCGCAATGTGTTGTTCGACGGAAACGGCTATAGTCCCGAATGGCACAAAGAAGCGGAGAAGCGCGGACTGAAAAATATCAACAACGTGGTTGAGGCTTTTGGTGCATATTTGCTGAAAAGCTCACGAGAACTTTTCTCTCAATTCAACATTCTCAGCGAAAAGGAACTCGAAGCTCGATACGAAATACAAAACGAAACCTATACCAAAAAAATTCAAATCGAATCACGGGTTTTGGGCGATTTGGCAATTAATCACATCGTTCCTATTGCTATTCAATATCAAAATGTGTTGATTGAAAATTTGCGTGGATTGAAAGAATTTTACAGCGAAAAAGAATTTAAGCAGTTTGCCGAACCTCAATTGCATACGCTTAAAGATATATCCGTACATATCAAGGAGATTCGCACGCAAGTGTATGAAATGACCGAAGAGCGAAGAAAGGCAAACTTGATCGAAAATTTTGTGGATAAAGCCAAGGCTTATTCGAGCAAAGTTGCGCCATATCTGGCTTCCATTCGAGAACATATCGACACACTCGAACTTGAAGTTGATGATGCGATGTGGTCGCTTCCGAAATATCGAGAACTGTTGTTTTTGCATTAGTGAAAAACAATTCAACAGTTAAACAAAAAAACTAAACTCTGTTTCGTTTTTTTTTCGTATCTTTGTAGAATGAAATCTCTAACTCCTCTTTTGGTACAAAACGACAAGGGATTGAAACCCTACGAACGTGTGATTCAGAATCGTCTGCAACGCACGCTGATTAAGGCTTTTGACTTCACCGGAGGGGAGAGGTCTTTGAGCGATTGTTTCAACGGACATTTGTATTATGGATTGCATAAAACCCACGAAGGATGGGTGTTTCGTGAGTGGGCACCCCATGCAACAAACATTTGGTTGGTGGGAGATTTCAACCAATGGCAGAAAAAAGACGAGTTCAAACTCACTCGGATAGAGAATGGAAATTGGGAACGTTCACTGCCTGAAAACGCCTTGAAACACGGCGACTTATACAAGCTTATTGTAGAATGGAACGGAGGTTCGGGCGAACGCTTGCCAACGCATGTGCAATACGTTACGCAAGATGAAAACACGAAGGTTTTCAGTGCTTGTGTGTGGATGCCGAAACCCTACAAATGGAAGAATGATGCGCCGAAACGTGTGAAAAATCCGCTGATCTATGAGGCACATATCGGAATGGGAGGCGAAAAACCTAAAATTTCAAGCTATTCGGAATTTCGTGAAAACGTGTTGCCTCGCATTGAAGAGCTGGGCTATAATATGATTCAAATGATGGCTATTCAAGAACATCCATACTACGGATCGTTTGGCTATCAAGTGTCGAATTTCTTTGCACCGAGTTCTCGATTTGGCACTCCGGAAGAGTTGAAAGCTTTGATAGATGAGGCGCACAGAAGAGGTATAGCTGTGATTTTGGATGTTGTTCACTCTCACGCAGTGAAAAACGAAATGGAAGGATTGGCTTTGTTTGACGGCGATCCGACACAATTTTTCCACGAGGGCGAACGTGGAAATCATTCTCTATGGGATTCGAAATGTTTTAATTATGGTAAAAATGAGGTGCTTGCATTCTTGCTGTCGAATCTTAAGTATTGGCAGGAAGAATTTCGTTTCGATGGATTTCGTTTCGATGGAGTAACTTCGATGATATACTTAAATCACGGATTGGGTACGGCTTTCACGAATTATTCAATGTATTTTGACGGCGCACAGGACGAAGATGCGTTGAGTTATCTTGCCCTTGCCAACTGCCTTGTTCACGAGATTAACCCCGATGCAACAACGATTGCCGAAGATGTGAGTGGATATCCCGGACTTGCTGTTCCTCTAAACGCAGGAGGGATTGGGTTCGATTTTCGGATGAGTATGGGTGTTGCGGATTATTGGATACGTTTGATCAAGGAAAAATCCGATGAACAGTGGAATGTAGGCGAATTGTTTTACGAACTGACCAACAAACGTGCAGATGAGAAAACAGTGAGTTATGCCGAATGCCACGATCAGGCAATGGTTGGAGACAAAACGATATTGTTCCGACTGCTCGACAAAGAGATGTACACGTCGATGAGTCTGAGTACGCCGAGTTTGCTGGTAGATAGAGGTATTGCCTTGCACAAGATGATACGTTTAATATCCTTATCCACTGCGGGAAACGGTTATTTGAATTTTATGGGAAACGAGTTCGGACATCCCGAATGGATTGATTTTCCACGAGAAGGAAACGATTGGAGTTGCCATTATGCCCGTCGTCAGTGGAGTTTAAGTGATAATCCGTTGTTGAAGTATCGTTTTTTGAAGGATTTCGATAAGGCGATGATTCATTTAGTTAGAGGTGGTAATATCTTTGATTTTAAGCCGTTTGCAATTGTGCAGAACGTCCTTGATCAAGTGTTGATATTCAAGCGAGGCGATTGGGTATTTGTGTTTAATTTCAATCCCGAAAAATCGTTTGCGGATTATGGTTTTCTTATTGACGAGGGAGAGTATGAAATTCTACTTTGCACGGATGACGAGGCTTTTGGAGGTCTTCAACGTGTGGACACAAAACAGCGATATTCAACCTTTCGCAGAGAATTGAAATTGTATATCCCCAATAGGGTAGGGATGGTGCTGAAACGCACCAAATTGTCGGAACAAGGTTCAGTATAATAAGTTGTGTAGATATGGGTTTCCCCATCACAATTTCAACTGACTTTTTAACATCTTATAGCCGGAAATGCTGGTTTTAACTTCATAGCCACCTTTCAGCAGTAACAAATGCTGCTGTTTTTCATTGGTTTCTATGCCTAAAATGGCTTCCACGTTGACGATATACGACCGATGAACCCGAATAAATCTATTTTTAGGAAGTTCGGATTCAAACGTTTTCATCGTTTGTTCTTTCAGATAGCGGTTTTTCGCCGTGTAAATCATCACGTAATCCCCCTCAGCCTGTAAAAACAGAATATCTTCAACCGGTATGACGGTAACCTTTTGACCTTGTTTTACGGCAACGTGCTCTAAAACAGACTCTTCGGATATTTTCTCCGATTTATCCTCTTCCTGTATTTCGCTTTCCGTAGGCTCTACCGTGTTCACTTCCATAATCTTACTCCTTTCTAAAATCGTCTGAAAAATAATAATATAAATCAAAGAAGAAGAGAATAGGCGCACACCTAAGGAGTCCAGAAAAACGGGTGTAAGTTCGTATAAATCAAAGAACAAATAAGCCCATCCGTTTGAAAGAGCAACAAATAAAAAGATAAGCATCAGGTGATTTACAACCGATTGTACAATGCCGATCCCTTTTCCCGAGTATTTAACAGTATACCAAAGCAATACGGAAAGCCCCGAATAACCAAGCATATACGTTATCCAATCAATAAAAAACACAGTTGGCTGGGCTTGTCCTAAATCTTTGAAAGCCAAAGCTTGAAATAAAGATAACAAGACAAACCCACCTATGAAAAGGACTATTTTAAGTTTATTTGAAAACAACGATAGTTTCATCATTCGACATTTAATTTTTCAGTTCTCCTCCTCCGAAAACGCTAGCCCCTTTTATAAGCAATTTACGAGATCCTCCGGATGCCGGACGCACTGAACGGGCATCGCTGAAATCGCCAAAGACACTATCTGTGTGAACTTCCACGTGCCAATCTTCCGGAACATAAATCGCTATGCCACCGAAAACGGCATTTGCTTCAACAACCGTAGTGCCTTCCGGCAGAGTGGTTTTTCTCAAATCCAATTCAATACCACCGAAAACCGAGTTCAGTTCACATCCGTAGAAAACAGGATCTACAACCAAAATATCTGCACCACTGAAAACGACATTTCTTGTGAAACGACTGCCGTAATTGGATTCTTCCCGTTCATACTTGTGGTGAGAATGACGATGACACGAATGGTATTTCTTTGGTTTCCAAGAGCGTGATGCAATGATCAGAATCCCTGCAACAATCAGAAGCAGAGGCCAAAAGAGTTGAGTGAAATTCGGATTTACCCAAGCAAAATACTCCGGAGAGGCGATTGCCAATCGGGGCAAGACAAAAAATCCACCCACTAAAAGAAGAATCAATCCGGATGTTATGTGTCTGATAAACAGGTTAAATAATCCAATGGCGATCAATACCATCTGCCATGAAATAAAAACCCTGCGGAACTCGTCGGGAATAAAACCCATGTTCAATCCCAATAATACGAATCCGAATGCGACAACAAGCACTCCAAACCAAGCACTTTGGTTACGTTTGTTTTTCAACTGATTGTTAAAAACCGTTGTTTTTTCTTTTTCCATTGTTTCCATTGTTATAAAGTTTTAAAATTTTCTGCAAAATTACAACTTTTTAATGGATTGTGGGCAAAAAATCGACGAAGCGAGGTATTTTATCCGATAAAAATGGAAATAGAATGTATGAGCAAGGAGTGTTTTGATTGATAGGTCGTGTGAGCATCGCCTCAAAAAAGTTTCGCCTCTAAAATCATTATTTGGTATATTGACAAAAAAATCGTATCTTTGCAAATCGAATTTCCATACTTTTTGAAGTTTAAGTGCGCTAAACTTCAAAAACTTTTGTTTTTCGGGAAGTTTTTGAACTTCGTTAACGCCAAAATAGTATTATGAACCTCATTTCCAGAAATCAATATCTAAATCAATTGATTGATTTACAGAAGAAAAATATCATCAAAGTGATAACCGGCATTCGTCGTTGCGGTAAGTCCACTATTTTTCAATTGTTTATAGATTATCTACTGAATGAAGGGGTAGATAAAAATGATATATATTCATATAATTTTGAGGATTTTACACTTCAACCCTATATAGATGACCCTCGAAAATTGCATGAAGAACTCATCGAAGTTGCGAAAACAGGTCGTCAGATTTACGTTTTTTTGGATGAAATTCAAAATATTAGGAATTTTGAAAGAATCATAGATTCTTTACATCTACGCCCCAACATAGATGTTTATATTACGGGGTCGAACGCATTTTTGTTGTCGGGGGAACTTGCAACCTTGCTAACCGGTCGTTATATTGAGATACATGTTCTCCCATTTTCTTTCAAAGAATATGCAGATGTTAAAAATAACAGCACGTTCAGCGATTCACTTCTTAACGATTATATCAACGAAGGAGGTTTGCCCGGAACATTCGCTTTGCCTGAACAGTTGCGAAAAAATTACATCAAAGACATCTACAATAGTATTTTACAAAAAGACATTATGCACAGAAACAAGTGGCGTAAAGCCGATCATTTCGATCGTCTTGTCCGCTTTATGTTTGATAATGTCGGTTCAAAATTATCTGCGAATAAAATAGCGAATACGTTCAAAACTATGGGATTTCAAATTTCATGTCATACTGTGGAATCTTATTTGGATGCGATTCGTGAATCCTATCTCTTCTACAAAGTTCCTCGATATAACATCAAAGGTCGAACAATTTTAAGTACACAAGAAAAATACTATACTGCTGATTTAGGACTCAAAGCGGCGATACTTGGACAGTCAGCCCATACAGACATTGGACATAGTTTAGAGAACATCGTCTTTCTCGAATTGTTACGACGGAATTACACCATATTTACGGGGAAATCGGATGAAAATGAAATTGATTTTGTCGTTCAAACACACTCAGGAGAAATGCAGTACATACAAGTAGCTTATACTGCGAAAGAAGAATCCACGCTTAAACGCGAATTAACACCATTACAAAAAATTAAGGACAATTACAGAAAAATTTTACTAACAACTGATGAATTTGAGTTTAATAACGAAGGAATTGAACAATTGAATGTGAAAAAATGGTTGATGGGGGAATAGCATTTTTCCTAAAAAAATGATTTGACATAGATTCGCAAGGTTGCAAATTTTGATAATTTTTCGTATCTTTGCAAAGTAAAAAAAAGAATAACACATACTATAAATTCATTGATATAGAAATTTTTATATAATATATGAAAGCACTTATCAGCGTAAGCGACAAAAACGGCGTGGTGGATTTCGCGCGGGATCTACAAAAACTCGGATGGCAGATTATCGCCACCGGAGGAACAATGAAACTTCTTCAAGACGAAGGTGTTGACGTTATCAATATCAGCGATGTTACCGGTTTTCCGGAAATCTGCGACGGTCGTGTGAAAACCTTGCACCCCAACGTTCACGGAGGTCTTCTTGCACGTAGAGATGACCCTAATCACTTGAAAGCCTTGAAAGAAAATCATATTGAGTTTATTGATATGGTCTGCGTAAACCTCTATCCGTTTCGCGAAACCATTGCTAAACCGAATGTTACGCTGGAAGATGCGATTGAAAATATCGACATTGGAGGACCTTCTATGTTGCGCAGTGCTGCGAAAAACTACAAGGACGTAACGGTGGTTTGCGATCCGAACGACTACGCACATATCCTTACGGAAATCCGTGAAAGCGGAAATACCAAGCTCGACACGAGATTTCAGTTGTCGGCTAAAGCGTTTGCACACACGGCTGCCTACGACTCGATGATTGCAACATATATGCAAAAACAAGTTAATACAGACGAACAACCTTCATTGTTGACCGAACATATTTTCTTGAACTACGAACTTGCGCAGTCCCTACGCTATGGCGAAAATCCGCACCAATCCGCAAAATTCTACCGTCAAGACACACCTGTTCCGTATTCGCTCGCTTTTGCTCAACAATTGCACGGCAAGGAATTGTCTTACAATAATATCCAAGATGCAAACGCTGCACTTAACATCGTTAGTGAATTTTCGGAACCGTTTTGTGTGGGCTTGAAACACATGAATCCCTGCGGTGCTGCCACAGGAAAAGATGCGTTTGAGGCGTGGACAAAGGCATACGAGGCAGATAAAACAAGTATTTTCGGTGGTATAGTGGCTCTCAACCGTGCGGTTGATGCGAAAACCGCCGAAGCAATGAAACCGATTTTCCTTGAAATCATTATTGCTCCTGAATTTACGAAAGAGGCACTGGATATTTTAACAACGAAGAAAAACCTGCGACTTTTGGTCGTTGATATGTCGAAAAAACTCGACAAACCACGTCAAATTGTGGGTGTAAACGGTGGGATTCTCGTTCAGGAATTGGATACGGATATGCTCGAAATTACGGAAAAGATGTGCGTTACAGAGAAAAAGCCGAGTGCGGAGCGTTTGAGCGATATGAACTTCGGATGGCGTATTGTTAAGCATGTGAAATCCAATGCAATCGTTGTTGTTAAAGACGCTTGTACCTTAGGTGTTGGTGCCGGTCAGATGAATCGTGTAGGTTCGGCGGAAATTGCTCTAAAACAAGCAAAAGAAAAAGGTTTTACAACAGGATTGACCCTCGCATCCGATGGTTTTTTTCCTTTCGACGACACGGTTACACTCGCCGCTCAATACGGCGTAGACACTATCGTTCAGCCCGGTGGAAGCGTGCAAGACGAAACATCCGTCAAGAAAGCCAACGAACTCGGTATCGCTATGGTTATGACCGGAATGCGACATTTTAAGCATTGAGGGTAAAAGGTAAAAGGTAAATGGTAAATGGTAAATGGTAAATGGTAAATGGTAAATAGTAAATAGTAAATAGTAAATAGTAAATAGTAAAACCCTTAACCCTTAACCCTTAACCTTTGACCACTTAACAATTAAACAACTAAACGATTAAACAATTCAACATAAAAATGAAAGTATTAGTCATAGGCGGCGGAGGACGATGCCACGCAATAGTGGACGCATTGTCCAAGTCGAAAAAAGTTTCTAAAATTTATTGTGCTCCGGGCAATGCAGGCATAGCAAAGCAGGCGGAATTGCTTGCCTTGAAAGATACCGATGTGCAGGGATTACTTGCATTCGCCCTTGAAAATGCGATAGACCTCACTGTTGTAGGACCTGAATCCTCACTCGCTGCAGGAATTGTGGATTGTTTCAAAGAAAAAAATCTGCGCATTTTCGGTCCGGATAAGAAAGCGGCTCAAATTGAGTCCAGCAAGCGGTTTGCAAAAGATTTGATGATTCAATACAACATTCCGACGGCGGCATATAAAATCTTTTCCGATTTTTCGGAAGCATTTGATTATGTGAAATCACGCCCTTTGCCTGCCGTACTGAAATACGACGGTTTGGCTGCGGGGAAAGGTGTGGTTATTGCGGAAACCCTCACAGAGGCGGAACTTGCGCTGAAAGATATGTTGGTGGACGACAAATTTGGACAGGGAAAAGTTGTGATTGAGGATTATCTCGAAGGTCCGGAATTTTCGTTTATGTGCTTTGTTAGTGGGAAAAACGTCTATCCAATGGTGTTAGCGAGGGATTACAAACGTGCGTATGATGGAGATAAAGGGCTGAATACAGGGGGAATGGGGGCTTATGGACCTCTCCCTTTCATCACGGAAGAAGACCGCATTTTTGCCTTGAATAACATTATGAAACCCGTTGCTGAAGCGATGTGTAAAGAGGGTGTTCCCTTTTCGGGAGTGCTTTACGGAGGGTTGATGAAAACGAAAAACGGCATAAAAGTCATTGAATTTAACGCACGTTTCGGAGATCCGGAAACAGAGGTTGTTCTACCCAGAATGAAAAGCGATATTTACGACGTTTTTTGCGGTATTGCCGATGGAAAACCTATCGAAATCGAATGGGATGATTTTCCTATTTTAGGTATTGTGATGGCATCCAAAGGCTATCCGGGCGACTATGAAAAAGGTGTTGAAATCAAGGGGTTGAGTAATATCAATACGCCCATATACCACATGGGAACAAGCGAAAAAGACGGAAAAATCCTTACTTCCGGAGGTCGTGTGCTGATGGTTATCGGGCAAGGGAAAGACCTGAACTCCGCAAGAGAAGAGGCATTGAATGCCGTGCGAAAAATTGAATGCGACAATTTGTTTTATCGAACGGATATTGGGAATTAAACAAAATCATGACGACCTTTTCCCCTTAACCACTCGCGAAGCGAGTATTTAACCTTTTTACCGGCGAGGCGCAGCCGAGCCGGCTCCCGGCTATTATTTTGGTCAGTACGCGAAGTCCGGCAAAGCAGGTATGGATGCTCAAGGCGGTCAGACCGCTCGTCCTTATCAAGAGGTTTCCCCGTGTAATGGGGGTACGTTTGCAGGTGCAAAATATGATTTAGGTGGTGCGTTGTCAAAGGGCGGAGCGGAGAATGTCCTGTTTTATTATCCGTTGTATATCCAGCCTGGTGGTTTGACAGGGAAGGGGCTTAATAAATAAACGAACTCCCGCCCAAAAACTCCCGAAGGATGGATGTTGGAGGAATTTCTCGATCGCTCATCGGTTGAATGTAGGTGAAGAATTTGAGCAGATTTGTAGCATCGTTATACGCATCGGACGTTTCCGGAACTGCACGCAAAATAGGCTCTGCGTATGTTTTTAAAATCGAAAGCTCAAAAATCAACGCAGAATTAAACATAATATCCGCCTCTTCCTGATAAGGAAAGATATTTTTTTCTTCTCCACGCCGAACGCTTTGCCAACGGTTAATCGTGTCAATCGCTGAATAACCGCGTGTTCTGTAATCCCTAACAATCCTACGAATCAGACGATTGTCCGTGCTCGGAATGGGGTTGTGCGCATCAATGGAAATCGGCGTTAGGGCAGACACAAAAATTTTATATTTCAATTTATTCGCAATACGTGATGTGAGTTTGGGATTATTCCCGTGAATGCCCTCCATCACAAGGATAGAGCGTTTTTGCATCTGCAAGGTATTGCCTCGAAATTCACGTTGCCCTGTACGGAAATTGAATGTTGGATATTGAATTTCCTTGCCGTCGAGCAAATCCAACAGTTGTTGATTGAAGAAATCCACGTCTAATGCCTCTAAACACTCAAAATCGTAGTCGCCGTTTTCATCACGTGGCGTATGTTCTCGATCAACAAAATAGTTGTCGAGTTCAACCACCACAGGATTGAATCCCATCACTTGTAACTGAACGCTCAAACGCTTGCTAAACGTGGTCTTCCCGGAAGAAGAAGGTCCGCTGATCAAAACCATTTTTACCTCTTTTCGATTGTAAATTTCATCTGCAATATAGGCAATGTTTTTTTCCTGCAAAGCCTCCGCAATTTTAATTACATCGCCATCGGTTTTCTGCTCTATACGTTGGTTCAAATCCCCGATATACTGCAAATCCAACACATCTAACCAATCTTTGTACTGACGGAAAATTTTGTATAGTTTCGAATCTCGCTCCAACTTCGGACGGGTTCCGGGTTCTATCGAAAACGGTGTTTTCATCAAAAAACCATTCCCGTAAAATTCAAACTCCAAAAACGGCAAATAGCCTGTAGATGGGAGCAAATAACCATAAAAATAGTTTATTTCATCATCTAAAAAATACACAGACGTGAAAAATTCATAGCGTGTTTCGTGGCTGTTTATCTTATCCAACAAACGATGTTTCTTGAACAATTCCACTGCTTTTTCGGTTGGAACTTGCTGACGTCGAAAGCGCAGGTTATCCTTGATGATTTCGCGGGTTCGCACTTCCAAAGCACGTGCCATATCCTGACTGATTTCGAACGGCAAATTGTCGATTTCGCAGTACACTCCGCCCGGAAGAGAGTGTTCCACACGCAAGTCCGCCTCCGGAAACAAATCACGGATTGCCTTATACAGCACGAAAATCGCAGAACGCAAGTAAATCCGCTTTGCCACAGGATGGCTGATATCAATAAACTCAACGATTTTCGACTTATACACTTCGTGGTCTAACTCACGCAGTTTATTATTCAGGAGTCCGGCAATTACCGCACCATCCAAAGGTTCTCCGAAAGCCTTGTGGAGTTGTTGCAAATTCAGCCCTTTGGGGAACGACTTTGTTTCGTTCGTATTCTTACAAGTTATCTCTATCATCATTTTTTTTTGCAAAAATACAAAAAATTTTGTATCTTTGCAAAAGAGATTAAAAAAATACTGTAGCACACGAGCCAAATTATTACAAACTAAATTATGTTAAATCGTCGTTTTTTAAGAGAAAAAATACTTCAAAACCTTTATGCGTTCTACCAATCCGGTGCAGACGACCTGCTTAAGGCTGAGAAAAACATACCTCTTGCTTCGCAGAGATTGTATGAACTTTATCTTTATTTAGCCTCCGCTATCGTAGAGCTGGCGGACTTTGCGCAGGAACGCATCGACGAAGGCAAGCAAAAACATCTCCCAACAGCAGCCGAAAAAAATCCGAATATGCGATTTGTGCAAAATCGTGTTATTGAACAGTTGCGCACAAGTCCTACCCGCTTGCTGAAATGCGCAGAATACAAAGTTTCGTGGCAAAAACAAGATGAGATCTTTCGTCATCTCTACAATGCAATGTTGAAATATCCTACGTATCAAACCTATATGGATAGTCCGGAATCATCTTACGAAGAAGATAAAACTTTCCTCTGTGGTTTATTCAAACGAAAAATCGCCACAGATTCAGGTCTTTACAACTTCTTTGAACCGAACAGTTTAGTTTGGGCATCCGATTTCAACAGCGTTGCTTTTTGGCTCTTGAAATCGTTGAGAAATGCGGAAGAAGGCGCGGATATAGTGATCGACTTCGAGAATTTTGTACTTAAAGACGATTTGGATTTCCAAAAGAAATTATTCACCGAAACGGTTATCCATAGCGAAGAATATACGCCGATTATCGAACAGTATCTGGCGAATTGGGAGTTGGAACGCACGCCCTTTATCGACGTGTTGTTGATTAAAATGGCAATTGTCGAAATGGTTTATTTCCCAAGTATCCCCGTTAAGGTAACCCTCAACGAATACATCGAAATCGTGAAACTATACAGCACAGAGAATAGTCGTATCTTCGTGAACGGACTGCTCAACAAACTTTCCGAAGATTTTATTCGTAACGGAAAAATCAAGAAATCGGGTAGAGGACTTATTACAGGTTAAAAAAAAACAATTTACAAATCTATAAATTTTTCAATTATGTTATTTTTACAAGCAGCAACAGAAACTCAGCAACAATCCGGTAACGGAATGATGCAAATCCTGATGATTCTCGGAATCGTAGTTATTTTCTACTTTTTTATGATTCGTCCACAACAAAAGCGCAACAAGGAGCAAAAAGCCTTTCGTGAAAATCTGCAAAAAGGTCAGAAAGTCGTAACTATCGGTGGTCTTCACGGAAAAATCGCTGAGATTCAAGAAACGACAATCACGATTGAAGTAGAAAATCAAGTTCGTTTGAAATTTGAGAAATCTGCGATTGCGGCGAGTGTTGCGGATCAAATGACGGAACAATCGAAATAAGATGTATGCAAAAAATCGGTTTAACAGGTGGCATCGGTAGTGGCAAAACCACCGTTGCGAGATTGTTTAAAATGCTCGGAACGCCTGTTTTCTACGCCGATTTGGAGGCACATCACATTCGTTCTCGGGCAGATGTAACAGAACAGATTGTTCAACATCTCGGAACAGAAATTCTCAACGAAGAATCACGCATCGACAAACACAAGTTGGCTCGTGTGATATTCAACAACGACGAGGCTTTGCAATGGCTCAATAATCTCCTGCATCCTTTGGTGGAAGAGGCTTTTGAAGAATGGTGCAAAAATTATGAAGGAAAAACGGCATTTGTCCTGATGGAGTCCGCATTGATTTTTGAGGCAAAATTGGAACGTTTGTTCGATCGAATTATCGTTGTGGATGCGCCTGAAAACTTACGTATTGCACGTGTAATGAATCGTGAAAACATTCGTGAAGACGAGGTTTTACAACGCATCAGCAAACAAATGTCCTCCGAAGAAAAACGCCAAAAAGCAGATTTTGTTATATTCAATGATGAACAGCATTCATTGATAGAACAATGTATTAACGTTGTAGGGGCGAGTCACGCCTCGCCCCACAAATAAACAAATAAACAAATGAGAAACCTAATCGCCATAGTAGGCAGACCCAACACCGGAAAATCCACTTTATTCAATCGTTTAACGAAGACAAAAGATGCCATCGTTGACGAAACGAGTGGTGTTACACGCGACCGAAATTACGGTTTTGGCGATTGGAACGGCATCGAATTTTCGGTTATCGACACAGGGGGATATGTGATGGATAACGAAGATGAATTTAACGAGGAAATCCGCCGTCAGGTGGAGCTTGCCGTTGAAGAGGCTGACGTGATTTTGTTCCTTGTGGATGTGAAAGAAGGCATCACTCCAATGGATGAAGATGTTGCGGATTTGCTACGAAGATGTAACAAAAAAGTGCTTTTAGTCGTTAATAAAGTGGATAATATCGACCGTCGAAACGATGTTGCCGAGTTTTATTCTTTGGGTTTGGGAGAGCTGTACGAGATTTCTTCAACCAATGGCAGTGGAACCGGCGATTTGCTGGATGCCGTTGTTGACGGGATGACGAACGATGTTGAAGAATTGCCCGACGTTCCAAAACTCTGTGTGGTAGGACGTCCGAATGTTGGAAAATCCTCTATTATCAATGCTTTCATCGGACAAGATCGACATATTGTTACGCCCATTGCAGGAACTACACGTGATGCAATTTACACTCGCTACAATCAATTCGGATTCGACTTTTTGTTGGTCGATACAGCAGGTTTACGCAAAAAAAATAAAGTTGATGAGAACATTGAGTTTTATTCTGTCATGCGCAGCATTCGTGCGATAGAGAAAAGCGATGTGTGTATTTTAATGATTGATGCAACAAGCGGACTTGAATCGCAAGACCTCAACATTTTCAGTCTTGCGCAACGCAATAACAAAGGCATTGTTGTTGTCGTAAACAAGTGGGATTTGATTGAAAAAGATACGAACTCCACAAAAGCATACGAAGAACAAATACGCAGTAAAATCGCACCTTTCACAAATGTTCCGATTGTTTTCACATCCGTATTGAACAAACAACGTATTTTCAAAGTGATGGAGCTTGCAAAAATGGTTTACGAAAACCGTTCCAAACGCATTACCACATCCGTACTCAACGATGAATTGTTAACTCTTGTCAAAGAAATCAATCCACCGCCGATCTACAAAGATAAACGTGTAAAAATAAAGTATATCACACAACTCCCTACCGCATACCCTGCGTTCGTCTTTTTCTGTAATTTACCGCAATATATCAAAGATCCCTACAAACGTTTTGTAGAAAACAAAATGCGTGAAATGTTTGATTTCACAGGGAGTCCGATGAAACTTTATTTCCGCGAAAAGTAGAGCTGCAAAACACTAATCACTAATCACTAATCACTAATCACTAATCACTAATCACTGATCACTAAATAAGATGAACTATAAAGAAAACCTAAAAAATATCACGACTTTTATTTTCGATTACGACGGTGTTATGTCCGACGGTAAGGTTTGGGTTGTCAATGAGCAGGACCAAGTCCGTAATGCATCGGTAAAAGACGGCTATGCCTTGCACCATGCGGTAAAGAAAGGTTATCGCATTGCTGTGATTTCCGGAGGAAAAGGCGATTCGATGCGCTTACGTATGAATTTTGTGGGCGTTACGGATGTTTTTCAAGGTGTTGGTAACAAGTTGGACGTGTTTCAAAACTATTGTTCCGAACATCAAATCGACCCTCAAACGGTATTGTATATGGGTGATGACATTCCTGATTATCAAGTAATGAAGAATGTTGGTATAGCCACTTGTCCTGCCGATGCGGTTGTAGAAATCAAAAACATTGCACATTATATTTCTCACGAAAAGGGAGGCGATGGTTGCGTTCGAGATGTGATTGAACAGGTGCTCAAAGCGCGAGGCGATTGGATGAATGAAGATGCTTTTACATGGTAATTGCTTGCGCCGTTCATAATTTTTTCGTATCTTTGTGAAATGAAAATATCAATCTATCTTCTATCGGCTTTCTTACCGATTGCCTTGATGTCTTGCCAATCCCGCTCTTCCGTGGGTGTTGAGCCTGTTTCCGTATCGGAGAAAAAAATAGCACTTCCCGATTTTGAGGCGGATTCCGCTTATCAGTTTGTGGCTCGTCAGTTGGCTTTCGGACCTCGTGTGCCCGGTACGAAAGCACATGAACAATGCGCAAAGTATTTGCATAACGCCCTTGCAATGTACGCCGATACTGTGATAACACAAGCCTTTTCGACAAAAATCTGGAACGGCGAAACACGTTACGGAAAAAATATCATAGCCTCATTCTCGCCGGAACATCCTACACGCATCCTGCTTGCAGCACATTGGGATTCACGACCTACAGCCGATCACGATCCGGACAAAAACAATTGGAACAAGCCTGTTCCGGGCGCAAACGACGGAGCAAGCGGAGTGGCTGCATTGCTGGAAATCGCACGGCAATTCTCAATCAAAAAGCCGAATGTGGGCGTGGATATTATCTTTTTCGACCTCGAAGATTGGGGAACACCCGAATTTGAGCAAGAAAGCAATCCGCATACGTGGTGCTTGGGCGCACAATACTGGACGCAAAATCCACATAAATTCAACTATAAAGCCTACTACGGAATTTTATTGGATATGGTGGGTGCCGGAAATCCGCGATTCACAAAGGAAGGAACGTCGATGTATTATGCGCAAAGCATAATGAACGATGTATGGGAAACCGCAAAAGCACTCGGATTCGGCAATATCTTCGTGAATGAACGAACAAACGAAATCATTGATGACCATCTGTACGTCAATCGGGCAGGCATCTCAATGATCGACATCATCCACTACGATCCGAAAACGGCAACACACTTCTATCCCTACTGGCATACGGTTTCCGATGATTTATCGAAAATCGATAAGCAAACCCTGAAAATCGTAGGGCAAACCGTTTTAGCACACATTTATCAAGAATAAGAAATATGTCCATTCGCAGTTTAGCCGGTCAAACAGCCATCTACGGCTTGCCAACCATTGTTGGACGATTGCTCAACTATTTTTTAGTTCCGCTCTACACACGTTTATTCACAACTTCGGAATACGGCGTAGTTACTGAATTATACGCATACGTGGCTTTGTTGGCAGTGATTGCAACGTATGGAATGGAAACCGCTTTTTTCCGCTTTTCATCGAAAGAAAAAGGAAATCCGAATGTCTATAATACGGCGGTTTGGATGTTGTTATGCTCGTCGATAGCCTTATTTGGCGTGGTTTTCGCATTTCGAGGAAACATTGCATCGGCAATGGAATATGCAACACACTCGGAATATATTGTTTGGTTTGCCTTGATACTTGCGCTTGATGCGATATGCTCCATCCCCTTTGCACGCTTGAGAAATCAAGAACGTCCTTTGCGTTTTGCCTTTCTGAAATCCTTGAATATAGCGGCAAACATAGGATTTAACCTGTTCTTTTTAGTGCTTTGTCCTTTGGTTTTGAAACATTATCCCACATCTTTCTTGCAATACGTCTATCATGCAGAAATAGGAGTAGGCTATATCTTCATCTCGAATCTTCTGGCAAGCGCAATCACCGCGCTATTCCTGTTGCCTGAGTTTTTTCAAATACGTTTGCACTTCGATAAAAAACTCGCTCAAAAGATGCTGTTCTACGCTCTCCCTGTGATGATTTGGGGAATGGCAGGCATTGTGAATGAAACGTTTGACCGTATTTTTCTAAAATATCTAATCTCCGATAAGTCCACAGCGATGGCGCAATTAGGCATTTATGGAGCGTGTTATAAGGTATCCATATTGATGACCTTATTTATTCAAGCGTTTCGATTTGCAGCAGAACCTTTTTTCTTCAAACAGGCGGAAAACCGTAATGCACCTGATGTTTACGCAAAGGTAATGCGCTATTTCGTGCTTGCCTGTCTGTTGATTTTCCTGTGTTGTTCCTTGTTTTTGAATGATATTATGCTGTTTGTTGGCAATGATTTTCGGGAAGGTGCGAAAATAGTGCCTGTTTTACTTATGGCAAATTTATTTCTCGGTATATTTTACAACCTTTCCGTGTGGTATAAAATTACCGATCAAACCAAATATGGAGCCTATATATCCCTTATCGGCGCAGTCATCACGATTGTCTTGAATATCTTGTTAGTTCCGACTTTCGGCTATATGGGTGCAGCGTGGGCAACCTTGGTTTGCTATGTGGTTATTGCGTGGATTTCATATATCTGGGGACAAAAACATTTCCCTGTTCCGTATCCTGTCAAAGCCTTATTGCTGTATGCATTCCTTGCATTGGCATTCTATACGCTTCATCATTATGTGTTGGATTTTTCCAACTTATGGATTAACCGATTGTTTGCAATCGTATTGATTGCTTGTTTTATAGCAACGGCAGGGTATACAGAGCGAAAACAGTTTCGGAAGATTTAATACTAAACATTCTTGTATGGATTTATCGTTTGGTTTGAGATTTGTTTTTGTGCGTGTTATAGAAAAAATGAAAAAAAACAAAAAAAAACTTGTGTAGTTCAAAAAAAATGTTTATCTTTGTAAATTGAAATAAAAATAACATTAAATTAACATTAAATTAACAAACGAAATGAGAAGGGTTTTATCTTTAATTTCTATCGTAGCCTTAGCCATAGCCGTTTCTTGCGAGGACAAGGACAATGGCAAAAACAATTCCCCGTATCCCACACAACCGACGATTAATGGACGTTCTGCAAACACGTGCAACGCAAGTGCAGGTGATGAAAAGACAGTAACCTTGACGGCAAATTCAACGAATGCCGTTTCTTATCAATGGGGAGAACTTGTAGAGATTGATGGCGCAGATACAGTGGTTAATATAGTTGGGGAAACTGCGCAAATACTCACAGTTACAAAAAGTGGTCAGTATTATGTTACGGCATTTAACGATAAAGGAGATAGCGAACGAAGTGTTGGCAAAGATGTAACGATTTATCAGTGTGAGGTTCCACCGGTACCAACGATTCGTACCACCGAAACGAACGTATGTCCGGCGAAGATGTTGACATTAACGGCTGTTGTTGCGCATGGAGATACTTTCCCTGCTACGAAGTTTTACTGGGAATACAGAAAATTATCTGAAGACGTTTATCTTCAAACGGTACAGAAAGATAGCACAGCCATCTTTAAGTTGATGACCGAGAATAATCGTTATGAATTAAACACATACTATGAAGTTCGTGTGAAAGCATTGAGTCCAATGGGAGAGAGTGGGTGGAGTCAATCAGATACAGTAATGCTTATTGATTGCACTAAGGTGCCCATTCCAAGTGTTGATTATGAGGGGGTTTGGGATGTTAGAGAATGGTGGTTACCTTATGGAAGTACCGAAAATCCTGTTGAAAAAAATACGGTTATGACAGTGAAAGCATTGGATAGCGCAACAATTGAGATTTCAGGGTGGCATAGCAATGGGGCAGGAACAAACACGATAAAAGCCATTGTAAATGATACCGGAAGATGCATTACCATTCCGTTCCAAAAAATGTCTCCATCACTGGTTTCTCAAGGAGAAACGTGGATTGCTCCGTGGGATTCGGTTGCCTTTGCAGATCCTTGTCTAAATGCTTACGACAATGCATTTGTCAACATTTCGGTTGAGCGCACTTTCGATAACGGTGCAAATGATGTTCTGATGATTACGCTAAAAAATGACGTAAATAGCAAATACCAACCTCCCTACACCAATGTGTCGTCAGCCTACCGATTTGCATCCTATGTGTTGTTAGGTGGAGACAAAAATAATTGCACACCTCTCGGGTATGCCATCGGAACGACATGGGTCAAAAGGGGAAAAGAATAAGCAATAAATAATTAAAAATAAAAAACAATGAGAAAATTAGCAATTTTAGCAGCTCTTGCGGCAACATTTATTGCCTGCAAAGGAAAAGATGGTGAAAAAGAACCCGGTCAAGCAACAATTACAGGTGCGAGTGAAAATGCTTGTTCGGTGGGAGAAACTACTGTTACTCTTACTGCCTCCGCACCTGATGCGACAAGTTATCTGTGGCAAAAAAATGGTATTGACATTCCGGGAGAAACATCCGCAACCTACATCGTAAGAGAAACAGGTCAGTACAGGGCTTGTGGAGTCAACTCTGTGGGTGAAGGGAGATTTGGTTTGAAAGAAGTTCAGATCAAGATTTGTCGTTCCGACACGATCCCGTTTTCCTTGAACAATGTTTTGTACAACTGCTACGTGTACGACCGTTTAGGAGAAGAAAACGAACTCAATGACAATGGAGATGTTTATAAATATACTCGAGAAATTCCTGTGAATCATATCGATACCTATATCTCACAAACCCATGGGTTTACCTATAACATATATCAAATGGATGCATATTCAGCACCTTATCTACCTTTACAGATTACGCATGGAAAGGTTAATTTTGGAAGTGAAGAAACGCCTAATTGGATAGATACATTTTACATACAAAGCGGTGTGATCGTTGACAAAGATCTTCGTTTTGACGTAGCTCCGGATGTGCCTTTAAGAGCCTTGCAAACGGTTCTGACTTATGATGAAAATACACAGAAATGGGGGTTTCTTACGTTTGAAGACGATCCTGCAGACGTGGCTGATGGTGGTGCGATAGAGACAAACTCTTATCCTTTTATGATTGTTCGCTCTGCTGATGGATATGAATGGTCTCTTGCAGATATCACAATTGATGATGGGCGTACTTTACGGGCAGTTCCTGCTATATATGTCTTTTTCACGACCGACATTCCCAGTGTTACAGAGGAGAAATGGTCTTTGCGCTTTGCATTTAATGATTTCTTGGCTACACGTGTGATAGATAATGTGCCGGCAGTGGCGATGCGTAATTATAGTCCTCGAACTCGCTCTCTTTCATATCCGTCGGTTGTTCCGGAGATTTCGGAATATATTTCGGTGGATCGAATAGTGAATAAGGCGGTAAGCGACAAACGTTCTAAATAATCGTTGTTTGAAAATTGTAAAAAAGCGAGGTGATGAGAAATCATCTCGCTTTTTTTAGATAAAAGAAAGATAAGCAGTGTAGAAAACGGTCATGAACTCTTTTCTAAATAAATTGATTAAAAAGCCGTAAACAAAAACAAAACATGCAATTCTCCAATCCTTCCATACTTTGGTTCCTTCTTGCGATTGCAATTCCGATTGTGATACATCTGTTTCATTTTCGGAAGTATAAACGCATCTTTTTCTCAAACGTGGCTTTGCTGCAAAATATCCAAAACAAACAGCAAAAACAGTCGAAATTAAAGCATTTTCTGGTTCTGTGCTGTCGGATATTGACCATCGCCATGCTTGTGTTTGCATTCGCACAACCGGTTTCCAAAAAAGCACTGAAACCGCTCGTTCAAGAGGGAACAAATTATGTTTCCGTAGGAATAGACAACTCATTCAGTATGAGTCTTTATACGGATAGAGGAACCTTGCTTGAACAGGCAAAGCAAAAAGCGAAAGAGGTGGTGATGAAGTTCAAAGCTTCCGACCGATTCAATTTAGTTACACAGGATTTTTGGGAGAATAATCAACGGTTTGTTTCTCAGGAAGAAATCATTGATGCAATAGAGCAATTAGAGATTGTGCCTTTTTCGCATACCTTGAATGAGATTTTGGATAATCAAAAGAAAGTGTTCAGTTCCGTTTCAGGGGAGAATAAATCGCTTTTTTTGATTTCGGATTTTCAAAAAACGATGATGGATGTGGAAAATTGGGTTGCAGACACCCTTCTACACTGCTGGCTTTTGCCCGTTCAATCGCATACACAGAACAATATATCTATAGATAGTATTGCTTTGGAAACGCCTGTTTTTCAGGTTGGAAACGAGGTTGAATTTCAGATTTGGCTGAGTAATCACGGCAATCAAGCCTTGCAGGAAATCCCTGTAAGAATGTGGTTGGAAAATAAAGTTGTTTCTGTCGGAAACATTGATTTAGAGCCTTTTCAGACGAAAACGATTCAACGTAAACTGACTTTGGAACAAGCCGGATATTTGCAAGGGTATTTTGAAATTTCGGATCATCCGATCACGTTCGACGATCGTTTGTATTTCACACTAAATGTTTTGGAAAAGATTCCTGTTTTGCTGGTAACGGAATCGCAACCCAATTCGTTTTTGATGAAATTGCTGGGCGAAAATTCGAGTTTTGATGTGCAGGTGGCGAACCTGCAAAGCTTGGATTATTCATTGTTGAGTAAGGTCAATTTTGTGATTTTGGATGAGCTTAAAGTGCTATCGAGCGGACTTCAAACCGAACTTCAGACGGCTGTTGAAGGAGGAGCAACGGTGTTGATTTTACCCAACGAACAGTCGGATTTGACCTCTATAAATACTTTAACTAAAATCATATTAAATACTGAGTATGACAGTATTGAAAATTCAAAATCCGGAGTGGATGCCATTTTGTCAGAGCATCCAATCTTCCGTTCTGCCTTTGTAAAACAGCCCGAAAGGATGCTTTTTCCGGAAGTTCAAAAGTATTTTCGGATTCACACTTCGGCACGTTCCACAACGCACGATTTGATGCGCCTGAACACAAACCTGCCCTTCTTGACGTATGGAGATTTTGGAAAGGGACGAATGTATTTGTCGGCGGTTCCATTTGATAACGCTTTTAGCGATTTTCAAAACCAACCGATTTTTGTGGTTGCGATTTTGAATATGGTTTTGCAGAGTGCAAATAATGAAGTGATATACAATTCACTAAATGAACAAGAAGCGATCATTCCGAATGTTACGAATGTGCCCATTTCCGAAGTGTTGCGATTGAAGCTTGAAAACTCTGATTTCGAGGTTGTTCCACGAATTGTCTTTCGTGGACGGGAGGCTGTTTGCGATATGCCGGAGATGTCGTTGAAATATGCGGGAAACTATGTTTTAGAGAGTCAAAATCAGATTGTTGCAGAATTATCCTACAATTTTGATCGTCGGGAATCCAATTTGCAAAGTTATTCACAATCGGAGTTGGAAGATTTGTTGCAAGAACAAAATTTAGAAGGTTTCTTGATCCTAAAAGAAACGTCTATCTCGCAAGATAGTAATCTGTTAGCTGTTGATACGGGAATGTCTTTGTGGAAGTGGTGTTTACTTTTAGCACTGATTTTTTTATTAACAGAGGCTATTATTTTGAGATTTGTTGGTCGGTAATGATTTTTTCTTCCTATTCATTTTTTATTATTGTTCATAAAAATTTTTATCCGTCGATGTGTAATTCAAAAATTTTATGTATTTTTGTAGAAAATTTTTGAAATGGCAAAAAGGACGGATAGAAAAACGCAAGTCGAAGAAACGTTGGAAGATGACGTTCAACTTATAGAAAGTCAAGAAGAAACAAATAAAAAGGAAGAGCAACATCGTGTAATAACGCTCACGAATATGTATCAGACGTGGTTTTTGGACTACGCCTCTTACGTGATTTTGGAACGTGCCGTTCCTGAAATTCAAGACGGACTGAAGCCTGTTCAGCGACGTATTCTTCACTCGATGAAAGAATTGGATGATGGTCGCTACAACAAGGTTGCCAATATCATCGGAAACACGATGAAGTATCACCCACACGGCGATGCCTCTATTGGCGATGCTTTGGTGCAATTGGGACAGAAGGATTATTTAGTTGATTGTCAAGGAAACTGGGGGAATATCTTAACCGGCGACAGCGCAGCCGCTCCACGTTATATCGAAGCACGGCTCTCGAAATTCGCAAGCGATGTGGTTTTCAATCCCAAGACAACCCATTGGAAACCCTCGTATGACGGGCGAAACAAAGAACCTATCTCTCTTCCGGTAAAGTTTCCTTTGCTGTTGGTGCAAGGTGTGGAAGGGATTGCCGTAGGTCTTGCCTCGAAGATATTGCCACACAACTTCAACGAGTTGATCGATGCATCTATAAAAGTTCTTAAAAATCAGAAGTTTGAAATCTATCCCGATTTTCAAACGGGCGGTTTGATGGATGCCGGAAATTATAACGACGGTTTGCGTGGTGGAAAAATTCGGATTCGTGCGAAAGTTTCCATACAGGATAAAAAAACTTTGGTAATCACAGAGATACCATTTTCTACAACAACGTCTTCCGTGATTGATTCCATCCTGAAAGCGCGTGAAAAAGGAAAAATCAAGATTCGTAAGATTGACGACAATACATCGGAAAATGTTGAAATACTGATACATTTAGATAGTGGTGTATCTCCGGATACGACCATTGATGCGCTTTATGCGTTTACCGACTGCGAAGTTTCGATTTCTCCAAACGCTTGTGTGATTGACCGTGAAAAGCCTGCTTTTTTGGGTGTTACGGAGATTTTGAAACGTTCCACCGAAAACACGATGGAGCTTTTGAAGCGAGAACTCGAAATTCGGATGGATGAGCTCAAAGAGGATTGGCATTACACGTCCTTGGAAAAAATCTTCTTTGAAAAGCGCATTTACCGTGAATTGGAGAACGATGTGAAAACTTGGGAGGATTTGCTGAATGATATTGAAACGGCGTTCAAACCTCACATAAAGAAGCTAAAACGTGAAGTTACACGTGAGGATATTCTCAAACTGACCGAAAAACCGGTTCGGAAAATTTCCAAGTTCGATGTAAAAAAAGCGGATGAGCATATTCAGAATCTTGAATTAGAGATGGATGAAGTGAAAAATCATCTTGCTCATTTGGTGGATTATACCATTAATTATTTTCAGCAAATCAAGAAAAAATACGGTAAAAATCGGGAGCGTAAGACCGAAATTCGGAATTTTGAAACCATTGAGGCTAAAGTTGTTGCAGCTGCAAATGTGAAATTGTATGTGAATCGTGAGGAAGGATTTGTGGGCACATCGCTGAAAAAAGACGAATTTGTGTGTGATTGTTCGGATTTGGACGACATTATTGCGTTCTGCGAAGATGGCTCGTTTATGGTGGCTAAAGTGGCTGAAAAACTGTTTTATGGAAAGAATATCATCCACGTGGATGTGTTCCGTAAAAACGATGACAGAACGGTTTACAATATGGTTTATCAAGACGGAAAATATGGAGTTGTTTATGCCAAACGTTTTCACGTTGGAGGTATCACACGAAACAATCCTTATGATTTAACCAAAGGTCAAAAAGATAGCAAAGTGCTATATTTTACAGCAAATCCGAATGGTGAGGCAGAGTGTGTTCGGGTGTTTTTGAAGAACAAACCGGGCTTGCGTAAACTCGTGTTCGACTACGATTTCAAGGATTTAGCCGTGAAAGGACGGAGCTCGATGGGCAATATCTTATCCCGAAATCCGGTGAAAAAAATCGTTTTGGAGAACGAGGGACATTCGACTTTGAGCGCACGGAAACTGTGGTTCGACGAGAGTATCAAGCGACTTAACGCAGACGAACGAGGAGAGTATTTGGGCGAATTTAAGGCACAAGACAAAATTTTGGAACTGAGCCAATCGGGACATTATCGCTTGTTGAATTTTGATTTGAATACGCATTTCGACGAAGAACTTATTCATATAGAGAAATTTAAGCCAAAGAAACCCATCACGGCAATCTATTACGACGGAGAGGTTCAACGCTTTTATATCAAGCGTTTTATGATTGAAGAAACCGACAAGAAAACGCTGTTTATTGATGAACATCCGGATTCTTATCTGCTCACAATCAGTGCGGATTGGCGACCGGTTTTGGAATTGGAGTTCGACAAAAAATCAAACAAGCGTGATATTCCCGACGAAACTGTGGATTGCGCCGAATTTATCGGAGAGAAAAGCCACAAAGCCAAAGGAAAACGTTTGTCGAATCATATCGTGAAGGCAGTTAAATGGTTAGAACCTATTCCGTATCAAGATGATAGCGAGGAGGAAACGGCTGATGAAACATCGGGAGAAGAGTTGGTTTTGGATTCGGAATTGGGACTGTTGCGGAATGATGGGGAACTTGTTCAAGGTGAACTGTTTTAGGGATATACGTAGGGGCGAGGCACGCCTCGCCGGACAATAAAAATAATGAAAAAAAATATATCCATATTCGTATTTTTTCTGTTGCTTTGCAGTAATTTGCGGGCGGCCTCTTTGCTTATTCCGATGGACGAATCACAACGTAATCATCTGAAAGCTTACGGGGTTGCGTATTGGGTGCTTTCGAGAGATGTGGAAGTGGATTGGATGTTGAACTATCGGGGAGGCAGTTTTTCCTGTTCGTATTCTCCGCAAATAGAGAAGGAATGCCAACTTCGAGGTGTTACGTGTCAGGTGCTTGCAGATGTTCAAGTTGCACAAATCTTGCAAGAAATTTCTGAACCCGAAGTGAATATGGATGTTGTTAAACTGCATAAAGCCCCGAAAATTGCGGTGTATTCGCCGAAAAACAAACGTCCTTGGGATGATGCGGTTACGTTAGTGCTGACCTATGCGGAAATTCCATACGACATTGTCTATGACGATGAAGTGTTGGAGGGTGTGTTGCCTCTTTACGATTGGTTACATCTTCACCATGAGGATTTTACGGGGCAATACGGCAAGTTTTGGTCTGCTTATCGCAATCAGCCGTGGTATGTTGAGGATGTACGCCTACAAGAGGAACGTGCTAAAAAACACGGATTTAACAAGGTTTCTCAGATGAAACTTTCCGTTGCTCAAAAAATCCGTGATTTTGTGCAGGGTGGGGGATTTATGTTTGCAATGTGTTCTGCTCCGGATAGTTACGATGTTGCACTTGCCGCTGAAGGCGTGGATATTTGCGACAGAATGTTTGATGGCGACCCGCAAGACCCGCAAGCACAACAGAAATTAGATTTCTCAAAGACGTTTGCTTTTCGTGATTTTCAGTTGGTTACAAACCCTATGCAATACGAAATTTCGTCCATAGATGTAACCGAAACACGTCCGAGAAATTTGACCGAGAAAAACGACCTTTTCACATTGTTCGATTTTTCTGCCAAATGGGATTGGGTTCCTACGATGCTCACGCAGAATCACGTGCAGATTGTTCACGGATTTATGGGGCAATCCACGGCGTTTAACAAGAAATATGTTAAACCGAATGTGATTATTTTGGGGGAAAATAAAGCCTTGAATGAGGTTCGTTACCTGCACGGAACCTACGGAAAAGGCACGTGGACATTCTACGGAGGACACGACCCGGAAGACTATCAACACTTCGTTGGCGATCCTCCCACTGACCTTAATCTGTATCCCAATTCACCCGGTTATCGTTTGATTTTGAATAATATATTATTCCCTGCAGCAAAAAAAGAAAAAAGAAAAACATAATGAAGCAACTATCTATTATTGTGGCTATTGCACAAAATAATGCCATAGGCAAGAACAACGACCTCCTTTGGCATTTGTCGGAAGACTTGAAACGTTTCAAGAAAATCACGCTCAATCACACGGTGGTTATGGGATTGAATACGTTTTATTCTCTGCCCGTACATCCTTTTCCCAATCGCAGAAACATTGTGATTGTGGACGATAAATCTGTGAAAATCGAGGGTTGTGAAATGGCGTATTCCATTCAGGAGGCAGTAGATTTGTGTGCTCAAAACGAAGAAAGTTTCATTTGTGGAGGTGGCTCTATCTACCGTCAATTCTTGCCTTTGGCGAATCGTTTGTATTTGACGGTCGTACACCGGGATTTCGATGCCGACACATTTTTTCCGGAAATCAATTATGAGGAATGGAATCTCGTAGAAGAAAGCGAACGTATGTTTGACGAAAAGACGCAATTGTCTTATTCTTACCTTATTTATGAGCGGAAATAAAGCGCTGTTGTGGAGTTTTCTTTTGTTGATTTGCATATCTGCAAAAGCACAAGACACGCTTGTTACGGTGGATTTTCCTGCGAATGAACTGTATAAAGGCACGTGGTCGACCGAGCACGTGCGTTTGTCTAAATTATCGCATACCGATACAACAGAACTGCACCTTATATCTTCGGAAACACCTGCATTTTCAATGCCTGTAAAGGATTTCAAAGTCATCTCCGAGTATGGCAAGCGAGGCAAAGGCACGCATACCGGAATAGACTTGAAACAAACTCCCAATGACAGTATTTTCGCAGTGTTCGATGGAATGGTGCGAATGGCAAAATCCTATTCGAGCTACGGAAATCTCATCGTTATTCGTCATCCGAACGGATTAGAAACGGTTTACAGCCATTTGTCGGAGCTCCTTGTAGAACCTTATCAGCAGGTTAAAGCGGGTGATTTGATAGGTCTTGCCGGTCGAACAGGTCGCGCAACGACCGAACACCTGCACTTTGAAATCCGATTTTTTTACGAACCATTTGACCCTAATCTATTGATTGATTTTGAGAATCGTTGTTTGCGGTATGATGATATTTTGTTTGTGGATGAGGAGTTGGTGTTACCGAACAACGAATTGTAAAGTAGTGGAAAATACGCCCCCGTAAGCCGGGTTCTGTTTTAATCTGTCATTTATCTCGACTTGCAATCGCTTGCAAGCTCTATCGTTCGACCCCCCGTCATTGCCCGAGCCCAACTTGGCAGACGGTATATTTGAACTTTCAACCCATGAGGTTTACCCCAATCGTTTGTTGCCAAACGTTGCGGGAGCTCTTACCTCCCGTTTTCACCCTTACCCCTTTCGGGGCGGTAATTTTCTGTGGCACTTGCTGTCGTTGTTTGCACAACGCCTTCCCGTTAGGAAGCATGGTGGCTCAGTGTTGCCCGGACTTTCCTCTGCAAGAATGCAGCGACAGAACGGAGCGTTTTCCGAATGCAAAGATACAAAAAAAATTGATAATGGAGAATTGAAAATTGAGAATGATATGGCGACGAAAATAATTTTCCATTTTCCATTCTCAATTTTCCATTTTTTTGTATCTTTGCACCCATTATGCCTAAAAACAAATCTGCTCATATTGCTATTTTTGTCGCCAATGTGCTATTTGGCGGGAATTACGTTGTGTCCAAAGTATTAGTTCCGGACTATATCTCGCCCATGGCAGCAACCACGGCGCGTGTGCTGTTTGCAACAATTATGTTTTGGACGATAGCCCTGTTTGGAAATCACGAAAAAGTCGATAAGCGGGATTTGCTGAAACTCTTTATTTGTGGGCAATTAGGTGTTACGTTGAATATGTTTCTTTTTCTGAAAAGCATCACGTTCACGTCTCCGATGGATTCGTCGATTATTATGACGCTCACGCCTTTGCTGGTGCTGGTTATCTCGGCAATCGTGATGAAAGAAGCGATTACACGAAATAAAATTATCGGTATTATTTTAGGAGCAACAGGTGCGATTTTACTGATTATGTCAAGTTCTGTTCACGGCACGCAGGGCGCAAATCAATGGTTGGGCAATATGTTGAGTTTCGGCAGTTCATTGGCGTATTCGATTTATTTAGTGGTTGCTAAGCCCTTGATGGAAAAATACAGACCGCTCACGGTAATGCGTTGGATTTTCACATCCGGAGCATTGGCTTTAGTTCCGTTGAGTGCCTCGGATTTGTTTCAAACCCATTGGGAAATGTTTGATGCAGATGCAATCGCCTCTTTCGCATTCATCTTGATTGGAGCAACCTTTATTACATATTTATGCATTGCCTACGGATTAAGCAAAGTGCGCCCAACAACCGTCAGTATTTACAACTATTTGCAACCTGTCATAGCATCGCTTTTAACGATTATGTTGGGTTTTGATAAACTTACGTTGCAAACTATGTTATGTGCGGCATTGGTGTTTTCCGGCGTGTATATGGTCGTTCGGAGGAAGAGATAAGATAAATTAGAATTATCGTTCATTTTTTTGTCGCGACAAAAAACGAACAGTCACAATAATTTTCAATTTCCCATTCTCCGTTCTCAATTTTTTTTGTATCTTTGCAAAAAAATACACGATTATGAACTATGATTTGATTGTTATTGGAAGTGGGCCGGGTGGTTATGTTGCTGCTATTCGAGGCGCTCAATTAGGCTTGAAAACGGCTGTTGTGGAATGTGCTGATTTGGGTGGCGTTTGTTTGAATTGGGGCTGTATTCCAACGAAGGCCTTGCTGAAAAGCGCGCAAACACTACAATATATGCTGCATGCCGAAAGTTATGGTGTGAAATTGGACGGTTCGGTTAAACCGGATTTGGACGCTATCGTAACACGCAGTCGAGGTGTTGCGGAAACCATGAACAAAGGCGTTGCGTTCTTGTTGCAAAAAAATAAAGTGGATATTATTCGTGGTTTTGGAAAAGTAAAACCTAATAAAATTGTGGCTGTGCAATCTTTGGAAGATAGCACTATTACTGAATATTCGGCCAATCATATCATTCTTGCGACCGGTGCACGCAGTCGGGAGTTGCCGAATTTGCCGCAGGACGGAAAGAAAATTATTGGCTATCGTGAGGCGATGACCTTGCGTAAACAACCGGAGTCGATGGTCATTGTGGGCTCCGGCGCAATCGGTTCCGAATTTGCGCATTTCTACCAATCCATAGGAACGAAAGTTACGTTAGTGGAATTTTTACCGCAAATTGTACCGGTGGAAGATGCTGATGTTTCGGCGCAACTCAGCCGTTCATTCCGTAAAAACGGCATGAAAGTGATGGTGGATTCGAGTGTTGAACATGTTGATACGACAGGCGATTTATGCAAATGCACCATCAAAACTAAAAAAGGGGAAGAGATTGTTGAAGCCGAGATTGTGTTGTCGGCCGTAGGTGTTACAACGAATATTCAAAATATCGGATTAGAAGAAACGGGTATCGAAATTACCGGAACAAAAATCAAGGTTGACGAATATTATCGAACAAACAAAGAAGGTTATTATGCTATCGGCGATATTGTTTCGGGGCCTGCTTTGGCGCATGTGTCCTCGCATGAAGCGCTTGTGTGCGTGGAAAAAATTGCAGGCTTAAATCCGCATCCGGTGAATTACAAAAATATTCCGGGCTGTACATATACTACGCCGGAAATTGCGTCGGTCGGACTTACGGAGAAAAATGCAACAGAGGCCGGATATGAAATTAAAATTGGAAAATTTCCGTTCACGGCGAGTGGAAAGGCCACAGCAGCAGGGAATAGAGATGGTTTCGTAAAAGTGGTCTTTGATGCGAAAACCGATGAAATGTTGGGTTGCCACATGGTTGGCGACAATGTAACCGAAATGATTGCAGAAGCCGTGATCATTCGAGAAAAAAATATTAAAGCGCACGATATTATTTCGGCAGTTCATCCGCACCCAACCATGTCGGAAGGCTTGATGGAGGCGATTGCTGCGGCGTATGGAGAGGCGGTGCATTTGTAGAACTAAGAGTTAAGAACTAAGAACTAAAAGTTATTTGGATTTGACGACGTTTTTAGTGCTTAATATTTATTTTAGAAATTGTAAACATGAAACTAATTAACACAAATATTCCTGATTTGAAAATCATTGAACCATCAGTTTTTGCTGATGATAGGGGCTACTTCTTTGAATCCTACTCTTATCAAAAATTGAAAGAGTTAGGAATTGATAAAGTGTTTGTTCAAGACAATGAATCGAAGTCGCAAAAAGGTGTTTTGCGAGGATTGCATTTTCAAAATCCGCCATTTGCGCAAGCGAAATTGGTGCGAGTGGTGAAGGGTGCTGTGTTAGATGTTGCCGTTGATATTCGTAAGAATTCGCCGACTTATGGACAACATGTGTGCGTTGAACTTTCCGAACAAAACAAACGAATGTTCTATATCCCCGAAGGGTTTGCGCATGGATTTTTGACGTTGGAGAACGATACGATTTTTTCGTATAAATGTTCGCAGATTTACAATAAATCAGCGGAAGGTTCATTGCTTTGGAATGATGAAACTCTCGCTATTGAATGGCCTTGCAAAGCCCCATTGTTATCGGAAAAAGACAAAGTCTCCCCCAAATTCACAAACTTCCAATCCCAATTCCTAATTCCTAATTCCTAATTCTTAATTCTCAATTCTCAATTTTCAATTCTCAATTCTCAATTCCATGCGCCCCCAATATCACATACTAATCACCCTCTCAGCAATAGCCCTAACAGCGGTCGTTACATTGAATTTTACAAGCAACAATGGGAACAGCGATGAATATTACCGGCAAGCGTTTCAAAATAATATCAAAATCTATTCGCCGATAATCCCCGATTCGATGAGCTTTTGCGATGAACGAGTGCCGTTGGAACTTTATCATGTTTACGAACGAATGGATCGTGAATTGATGGTTAATGTGTATTGGCAATCGAATATCATGTTGTTGATAAAGCGTGCTAATCGCTTCTTTCCGGTTATTGAGCCCATTCTGGAAGAACAGGGCTTGCCTGACGATTTCAAATATTTGGCTTTGGCCGAAAGTGGGTTTGTAAACAATGTGTCGTCGGCCGGAGCAGCCGGTTTTTGGCAATTTTTGAAACCAACCGGTCAGCGTTATGGTTTGGAAGTTAACAATGAAGTCGATGAGCGTTATAATTTGGAAAAAGCCACTGTTGCTGCGGTGAAATATATAAAATCCAATTATAAATTATTCAACGGTAATTGGACATTGGCTGCTGCGGCCTACAATACCGGCGAAAATAACATCAAGCGCCACATCGAAAATCAACAGGTAACAGATTATTACAGCATGCACTTGCCCGAGGAAACATCACGCTATGTGTTTCGTATTCTCGCGTTGAAAGCCATTTGCGAAGATCCGTTGGCGTATGGAATTATTTTGCGAGAAAAAGATTTATATCCGCAAGTGCCTGTAAAATCAGTTGTTGTGGACACTACGATTACGAATTTATTTACATTTGCACGTCAACAAGGAACCACTTACCAACAACTCAAATCGATGAACCCTTGGTTGCGAAGCAACAATTTACCGAATAAAACCAAAAAGTCCTATAAAATTTTTATTCCGTTAAACAATTCATTATCAAGAGAAAGCATGTTCCCAATGAATGATGATGAAAATATTTTGCAGGAATTTGAAAATTAATGTATAACTTTGCAAAATATTTCTTAATCGAAAACAACCATTTATATGTTAAAAAATTTAGTCATCGTCGAATCTCCGGCCAAAGCCAAAACTATTGAAAAATATTTGGGAAAGGATTACAAAGTATTATCCTCTTACGGTCATGTTCGTGATCTTCCGAAAGGGCGCACAAGTATTGATGTTGAGCACGATTTTGCTCCGGAATATGAAGTTCCGAGTGATAAGAAAAAAATCGTTGCCGAGTTAACGAAAGAAGCCAAGAATGCCGATATGGTTTGGTTAGCATCCGATGAAGACCGTGAAGGGGAAGCCATTGCATGGCATTTGTCGGAAGTATTAAAATTGCCGAAAAACAAGACGAAACGAATTGTTTTTAACGAAATCACGAAAACGGCTATTTTGCATGCGATTGAAAACCCTCGCCCATTGGACGAAAATTTGACCAATGCACAACAAGCACGACGGGTTTTGGATCGTTTGGTTGGTTATGAAATTTCGCCGGTGTTGTGGAAAAAAGTTCGTCCGCAGTTATCCGCCGGTCGTGTGCAATCCGTTGCTGTTCGCTTGATTGTGGATCGGGAAAATGAGATTAGAAATTTTGAATCCACCTCTGCATTTCGGGTAACTTCGTTGTTTGATTTGCCGTCTGAGAAAACGTTGGATGCCGAGTTAAACAAGCGTTTTGCAGATGTTAAAGAAACCAAATTGTTTTTAGAGGCTTGCAAGAATGCGGAATTTATCGTTTCCAATATTGAAACAAAACCCTCGAAACGCACGCCTGCAGCGCCATTTACAACATCGACATTGCAACAGGAAGCCTCTCGAAAATTAGGATTTTCGGTAGCAAAAACCATGTTGGTTGCACAGCAACTTTACGAATCGGGCTACATTACGTATATGCGTACAGACTCGGTACATTTATCGGATTTGGCGATAGGTACGGCGAAAGCGGCGATTGAAAAAAACTATGGTGCGAAATATCACAAAATGCGCCAATATGCTACAAAATCCAAAGGTGCACAAGAAGCGCACGAGGCTATTCGTCCAACGTATATTGACAATCAAAAAATAGAAGGCGATGCCTCGCAACAAAAATTGTACGATTTGATTTGGAAACGCACGATTGCTTCGCAAATGAGTGATGCCGAATTTGAGAAAACACTTGTAAACATTGATATTTCCAACCGTTCTGAAAAATTTCAGGCCAAAGGCGAAGTGTTGATGTTTGATGGTTTCTTGAAAGTTTACATGGAATCCCAAGATGAAGAGGAAGATTCCGATGTGAAAGGGTTGTTGCCGCCGATGAAAGTGAACGATAAACTTGCCATACAAAAAGTTTCTGCTCGACAAACCTTTACACAGGCTCCGCCACGCTATACAGAAGCGAGTTTGGTGAAAAAAATGGAGGAATTGGGAATTGGTCGTCCTTCGACGTATGCGCCTACGATTTCGACGATTCAAAAGCGTGAATACGTAGTCAAAGAAGATCGTGAAGGCAACGAAAGAACGTATGTGCTGTTGGAGCTGGATAACAAAGGAACCATTAAAGAGTCTGACAAAACAGAGAATTTTGGTGCGGAAAAAGCGAAGATGTTCCCTACGGATATTGGTAATTTGGTAACTCAATTTTTGGTTGAAAATTTCGATACGATTGTTGATTTTAATTTTACGGCAGAAGTTGAAAAAGAATTTGACGAAGTGGCCGACGGTGAAATTAAATGGACGGAAATGTTGCGCCAATTCTACAAACCGTTTCACAAGCAAGTGGATACAACACTCAAAAATTCGGAACGTGTGAGCGGTGAACGTTTAGTGGGAGTAGATCCAAAAACGAAGAAAAATATTTATGTAAAATTGGGTCGATTTGGTCCAATGGCTCAATTGGGCGAGGTTAGCGATGAAGAAAAACCAAAATTTGCAGGTTTGAAAAAAGGTCAATCTATCGAAACGATTACCCTTGAAGAAGTGTTGGAATTATTCAAACTTCCGAGAACGGTAGGGCAGTTTGAAGGAGAGGATTTAGTTGTGGCGATAGGTCGTTTTGGGCCGTATATCCGTTTAGGAAAGACATTTTTCCCGTTGCCGAAAACCGAAGATCCGTTGGAAGTTTCTGAAAGCCGTGTGATTGAAGTTATCAAAGAAAAACGAGAAAAAGATGCGAACAGTGTAATTCGTGAATTTAAGGAAAATCCGGATATTCGTGTGCTTAACGGACGTTTTGGCCCTTATGTTGCGGTAGGCAAAAAGAATTTCAAAATTCCGAAAAGTGTTGCGCCGGAAACATTAACTTTGCAAGATTGTATCGCTTTATCGGAAGGTAAAAAATTAACATCGGAAGGTGCGGAAACACCTGTAAAGAAAGCGGCTGCGAAAAAACCTTCTGCAAAAAAAGCAACAAGCAAAACAACAACGAAGAAGCCGGCCAAGAAATAATGAACACTATTCCCGAAATAGAACATCAAATCGTGCAGGAATTTTCCAAATTCGACGAATGGTTGGATCGCTACAACTATCTGATAGAGCTGGGTAGAGAGTGTCCGCCTGTCAGCGAAAGCGAAAAAACGGAAGCGAATTTGATTAAAGGTTGTCAATCACGTGTGTGGCTTAGCACAGAATTTGCGGAGGGAAAAGTGTTTTTCAAAGCGGATAGCGATGCTGTGATTACCAAAGGCATTGCGAGTTTGCTGATTCGTGTTTTGTCGAACCAAACGCCTAATGATATTCTGAATGCCGATCTTTCGTTTTTGGATACAATCGGCCTTCGTGCGCACCTTTCGCCAACACGCTCAAATGGGCTGACAGCGATGATCAAACAGATGAAACTGTATGCGATGGCGTACAAGATGAAAAATGCGACAGTGTCATAGTTTGGCTGTTATTTTGCTATGAATTTTTGAAACTGTTAAAGAATATTTCATAATTCAATATTTTTTTGTATCTTTGCAAAAAAAATATGTTATGAGTACGGCGGAATTGCGAGCACATATCGTTCATCGTTTAGAAGGAGTTTCCGAAACTGATGTTTTGGAAGAGATTAATGCTATGCTTGATTTTAAAGTGGCAGAACCGGTGTTTCGGTGTACGGCGGAACAACGTGATGCTATTAGGAAAGTACAGCAATCGGTCGCAAAAGGTGAATGCGTAAGTCATAAGGAAATGAAAAATGCCGTTGAGTTATGGTTAAGCGAAAATTAATTTGGTCGTCTCAATCTAAGATTGAACTCTTTGACATATTGGAATTTTATAAAAAACGCAATGGAAATACAAATTACAGTTTAAAACTTTATACGCAAATCGAAGAACTATTAGAACTATGTAGAACTTATAGTTTCATTGGAAAACGAACGGATTTAGAAAATGTAAGGGCATTAATTGTCGATGACTATTTGATTTTTTATGAGGTTAATGATACGGAACTTATAGTGTTGACCATTTGGAACTCCCAGCGAAATCCGGCTAATTTGAAATTATAAGATATTAAAAAAA
>QMCD01000226.1_pt1 | contig 44677 bp, 39 predicted proteins | sample 1821841 | NCBI WGS metagenome assembly QMCD01 (sample SAMN01991225, study PRJNA193472) | Termite gut metagenome, whole genome shotgun sequencing project. | isolation source: worker | host: Macrotermes natalensis
CCTGAGGGACTGCCGCCGCCGGTAAGGCCCGCCGCCTGGCTGCATCTGCTTCCCCATGTGGCTATTGCCGCCAACCCTGCACTTCCCTCCATATAGCTATTGCGCCAACACCTGCACTTCCCCTTCTATAGCATGAACCAACCTACATTCCCACGAATTACTCCCGCCACGTCAACTCCCCCTACGTCAACTCCGGCGTATACTTCTTCTCAAACTCCGCCTCCGGAACCGGCTTACTAAAATAATATCCCTGTATCAGCCCCACATTCATATCCGCAAGGATCCGATACTGCTCCTTCGTCTCCACCCCTTCAATACAGATATTCACATCAATCTCTTCCGCCAGCTGCACCACCATCTTAATGAAGGAACGTGAATAAGCATCTTTCTCCAGATCCTTAATAAACGTCCGGTCCACCTTAATCACATCAAAGGGAATCTCCCTGATATGGTTAAGCGAAGAATACCCTGTCCCAAAATCGTCCAAGGCAATCCTGATCCCCAGCTTCTTAATATTATTGAGAATATCTTTCATCCTCTCCATATCATTAATAGCCAGGCTCTCCGTCACCTCTAAAGTCAGGTTCTCCGGTTTGATCCCCGTCTCCCTCAGCGCACTGTCCACAATCCTGACAATATCCGGCTGCAGCAACTGCACCACCGACAGGTTGACATTCACCTTATAATCCGGATAACCATGGTCATTCCAATATTTACAGCGCCTGCTGGCTTCCACCAGAACATGGTTGCCGATCGGATTGATCAGCCCCAGATATTCCGCCAGCGGAATAAACTCCGACGGCGGGACAAAACCCATTTCCGCACTGTTCCACCGGATCAGCGCCTCCGCTCCGGTGCAAGGCGTTCCCTCTTTGCGAAGGTCAATAATCGGCTGGTAATAGATCTCAAATTCACGATAGCCGCTTATCGTGGCATCACGCATATTTTTCTCCATATCCAGCCGTTTGCCCTGCTGGGAATCGGTACCTTTTGTATATTTAACATGCCGGTTCTTGCCGCCCTTTTTGGCTTCATACATGGCAATATCGGCTTTTTTGATCAGCTCATGGACATTTTCCCCGTCTTTCGGAAAACTGACCGAACCCATGCTCATCGTGCAGTAATAATCGCTTCCCCGCAAATACCAAGGCCGCGAAAAAACTTCCCGGATGTCGTAGATAATATCCTCCAGCCGGTGATGGCTCGCCATCGGAACAATGACGACAAATTCGTCGCCGCCCATCCGGTAGCAGGTATCCTCGACCCCCCTTACCCGCTGCAGGCTGTGGGCGATCGCCTTCAGCAAGATATCGCCGTACTGGTGGCCCAAGCCTTCATTGATGTTCTTGAAATCATCAAGGTCAAGGAATAAAACCACCCCTTCGCCATGCGCTTTTTTGGCTTCATCAATATACCTGGAAAGGTCTCTTTCACAGCACAGCCGGTTATAAAGGCCGGTCAGGAAGTCATAATAAGTATGCTGCTCCACCTTTTTCTGGTAAAGCATTTTTTCTGTGATGTCATAGAGGGTATAGATATAAGCTTCTCTGCCGTCCAGCCATTTTACCGGGGCATAATGCAGGTCATACCAGCTTTGGTCAAATTCGTGAAAAACCTCGCTGACACCGCTTTGTCCCGGGTTTTCCCTGGTAATAAACTGATAGAGCGTGCCCTTCTCCGTTCCCGGCTTGAAGATGTCGCGCATCAGCGCGTTACTGTACAGCATTTCGCCGGTCTTGGCATCCTTGGCATAGACAGCGCTACCCACAAGCTCCAGGATCTTCTCCAGAGAGCTGCGAATATTTTCGCACGGATCAGCGTTATGTATTTCTTCTCCTGATTCTTGGTTATTAACTCTCAAATCTCCCATGCCCTCTTTTTGCACTCCTCTCGTGTAATCTACCGCTAAATCGCGTCCGTGCGCTTTAGTGTCATTCTCATAAAGATGGGAATCTTCGCTATTCTTCTACACTATAGTTGGGTGCTTCCTTGGTAATCTGGATATCATGCGGGTGGCTTTCTTTTAAGGAAGCGGCCGTGATCTTCATAAAGCTGCCTTTTTCCTTCAGTTCCTCGATGCTGGCCGTCCCGCAATATCCCATGCCGGAACGTAAGCCTCCTAAGAGCTGGAAGACGGTATCTTCGACGGTGCCTTTATAAGCAACCCGTCCTTCCACGCCTTCCGGTACCAGCTTCTTGGCATCCGTCTGAAAATAGCGGTCTTTGCTTCCGCTTTCCATAGCAGACAGGGAACCCATACCCCGGTATACCTTGTATTTCCGTCCTTGATACAGCTCGAACGTGCCCGGGCTTTCATCGCAGCCGGCAAAGATGCCGCCCATCATGCAGACATTGCCTCCGGCAGCGATGGCTTTGGTCATGTCGCCGGAATACTTGATGCCGCCGTCGGCGATGATCGGGATGCCGCTTTTCCTGGCCACTTCATAGGCTTCCATGATGGCGGTAATCTGCGGGACTCCGATACCGGCAACAACACGGGTAGTACAGATGGAACCGGGGCCGATGCCGACTTTGACGGCATCCGCACCCGCTTCGATCAGGGCCTTGGTACCGGCGCCGGTAGCCACGTTTCCGGCTATCACCTGCACGTCAGGATATTTTTGCTTAATCATTTTGAGACAGCGGATGACATTTTCCGAATGGCCGTGCGCGGAATCCAGCACGATGACATCAATCTTGGCATCCACCAAGGCACCGACCCGGTCCAGGACATTGGCGGTTATGCCGACGGCGGCGCCGCACAGCAGCCGGCCTTTATGGTCTTTGGCGGAAAGCGGGTACTTAATATTTTTTTCGATATCTTTTATAGTGATTAGACCGACAAGATTGTAGTCATTATCGACGATGGGAAGTTTTTCCTTGCGAGCCTTAGCCAGAATCTGCTTGGCTTCTTCCAAGGTAATGCCTTCCTTGGCGGTGATCAGGCCTTCGCTGGTCATGGATTCTTTGATTTTCTTAGTGAAGTCGGTTTCGAATTTGAGATCGCGGTTGGTGATGATGCCAACCAGCTTGCGCCCCTCGGTCACCGGAACACCGGAGATACGGAACTTGGCCATCAGGGCATCGGCGTCGCCCAGGGTATGCTCGGGAGTTAAAGAAAAGGGATCGGTTATGACACCGTTTTCCGAGCGCTTTACTTTATCGGCTTCTTCCGCCTGGGCTTCAATAGACATGTTCTTATGAAGAATACCGATACCTCCCTGCCTGGCCATGGCTATTGCCATCCGGTGTTCGGTAACGGTATCCATCCCTGCGCTCATCATTGGTATATTCAGTTTGATCTTTTTGGTCAGCCAGGTGGTCAGATCCACCTGATTGGCGACTACCGAAGAATATCCCGGCACCAGCAGCACGTCGTCAAACGTAATTCCTTCTCCGATTATCTGGCCCATTACACTTTCCTCCATTTCGTATTTTATTTTCCATACTAACAGGTAATATGGATTTGGTCAATCCCTAAACACCTTCCTCGGGGCAATCATCTGAATCGCTTTTATCAGCTCGGGGCTGGGTTCGATAATTATTTTTTTATTGCCGTCATAGTACATGGCATACCTGACATCCGGCTGCTGTTCCACGCCGCTGCTGTAATCGGTCGTTTTGACGGTGCGGTTTTTGTAGCTGTCGAGACGATAGGATTTAATAGGGGCCAAGATCTCCATCCGTTCCAGGTCATAAGAGGTCAGCCTTTTCCTTTTGCTCTTGTTCATCACCTTGTCCACGACCAGTTCCTTGTCCACATAGAGGTATTCGTATTCGATGTCGGAATTCATGGTGATGAAATAGGCGACGATAGCAAGCGGGACACCGAGGACCAGCGCCGGCCAGAATATGGACATGCCGAGCAGGACAAAGCAGATCGCCAGCATGATCGTTAAAAGCTTTAAAAACTTCATCATGGGGTTGGATTTTTTCTTCACTAGGCATTCTACGTAGGTTTCATTCATGGTATGTTCTCCTGTCAGTCCGAAATGTTATCATAACAATGGCATGTTTTCTGCTTGATTGCAGCAATATATTTATAATATTATATTTTGCGGGATTTTTCAAGATATATTGGCTTCATCCTAAATCGCGTTTCAGTCAGCTGACTGGCGGCGCGGTCATCGTCCGATTGCCCGGGGGACGGAGGGCTGGACGGTCGGTTTTCTCGGCGGACGCATTAAGTGCCAACGCAGAGGAAACCAATTCAAGTGGAGCCCCTCTGGGCGAGACTTATGCTCTGGGTTCCTCGGAGTGCTATAAACGCCGCGTCCAGAGAGAAAGACCGACCGCCCAGCCCTCCGGCCCCCGAGCCCTCCCCCTGCTCTCTTTTCTCTAAACTTAATGATACGACAGGAGTGAACAGTTATAAACAGCTTACAGCGATTAATTCGTGCAGCAACTTTTATTGACACCCTGACAAATAAGAGCTATGATTACTTATTATAAAGCTATAAAGGTTTTGCACATATAGGACTACATGCAAAGGACTTATGATAATAATACAAAAGGATGAGAAGATGACTGAGAAAACAACAAAGTCCGTAGCCGCGGAAATCAGAGAAGAACAGCGAAAAGCCTTGAAAAAGATGAACCCGAAGCAGAAGCTGGCTTATTTCTGGGAGTACTATAAAACACATGTGCTGGTATCGGTCATCGCTATGGCGATTCTCATCAGTATCATCACTACTGTCGCCAATGCCAAAGAACAGGTCTTTTATGCCATGATGCTGAATGCCTATGGATTGGACAGTGAATATCTGTCAGAAGATTTCGCGAATTTTATCGACTTGGATACCGAACAGTTTGAGTGCTACGTAGATGGCGGTTCGGCCTTGGTTCTTGATTCTTATTCCCAGACCGACATCGGTACGATGCAAAAGATCATGGCCTATACCCAGGTCGGGGATCTGGATGTGATTGTTTCTGATTCCGATGTATTTGCCCGATATACGGAAAGCGAGATGTTTACCGACCTGCGGATGCTGTTAAGCGAAGAAGAGCTTGCGGCCTACGCCGATCATCTTTATTACGTGGATGCGTCCGTCATTGCCGCACAGAGCGATGCCGCTCCGACAGACCCGCCGCAACTGACAGAGGCCGAGCAGGCTGAGGCCCTGGAGAGCCACCGGCATCCGGAAGATATGAAAGACCCTGTGCCGGTAGGCATCTTTCTTACTGAAGCAGCTTTCATCAAAAGTACCGATAGTTATCCGGCCGGCTACTCCAAGCCGCCGGTGTTCGGTGTAGTGATCAGTACCCGCCAGGTGGATAATTCGCTCCGGTTTCTTGAATACCTTTGGACAACGTCGCCTTCGTAACTATGTGGCGATATTGCTCTGGAGCGACTTTGTTTCATGATTTCTCAATTGATTCTGTGATAATACCATCGTCAATTTTGATGATTCGTTTGCATTGCCTCGCAATGTTCATATCGTGTGTGACTATGATGACGGTTTTTCCTAAATCGCGGATTTCATTGAAAACTTTCATAAGTGTGTTTGATGTGTTATTATCAAGTGCCCCGGTCGGCTCATCCGCTAGCAGTACTTTGGTATCTGCCGCCAAGGCTCTCGCAATCGCGACACGCTGCTGCTGGCCGCCTGATAAATGGTTGGGATATTTTGATGCCAAATCAGCAATCTGAAGTTTTTCTAAACACTGCGAAATAATCTTTTTTCTTTCTCGTCTCGGAACATCTCTGGCAATCAGAGGCATTTCAACATTAGCATAAACATCGTACATTGTCATAAGTTCAAAGTGCTGAAAGACAAAGCTGATATTATCTTTTCGGAACTCCCTGAACTTATTTTTATTCAGTTCCGTTACCCTGATTTCGTTAAAGGTATACTGGCCTGAACTCGCAGTGTCCATCGCACCGATGATATTCAGCAAGGTTGTCTTACCCGAACCGGAAGTACCGACTATGGCGGTCATTTCCCCGGAATCGATGGTGAGATTTATCCCTTTTAACGCATTCGTTTCAACGCCGTCTGCTTTATATGTTTTCGTGATATTGCTAAGCTTTATCATAAGCCCTCTCCTATCTCATTATCATTTTTGTCACAGGTGTTTTTTTGAAAATGGTAATTGGAATAATCCATGACACCAATGTTACTAAAAATGCCACTGCTAATACGATCGGGAAAGTTTTATCCCACATAATATCGTTAATAAATGATGTTTCGGCTCCCGCAAACCAATTTATGGAAAGAAACCGGGCAATCGGAAATGCCAGCATCAGGGAGAGCAGAATTTTCAGCAGCATCTCAAAAACAAGCATTTTAATGATATCTTGCTCTGAAAAACCGACTGCCAAAAATATCCCATACTGCGCTTTATTGTAATAAATCATTACGGTTGAAAGGCACGACATAATAATAATCGACGATAGCAAAACGATGCCGGTCAGCTGTTTGATATAATCTGCGAGAATCTCATTGTCAGTACTTGCCGTATCATAAACGGTTTGCAACGAACCGACGGCGACAGTAAATCCATGCGCCTTAGCGGCTTCAAGTATCAATTTGCGAGTCTCTTCAAAATTATCTTCGGTGTTAAAGAAAATACTGTCAGTATTGGGATATTTGATAAGCATAATCACGGCATAGTCTAAGTTGTAGGTAGGCTTTGCCGAATCAAACAGAAGCGCGATATTGGGATTAATCCATTGGCTGTCTTTTCCCAGAAAACCTGCCACTTTATAGCTCGTATTGTAATTGCTTTGATATGTCTTCCCTAATTCCACCTTGTTTTTGTAAGCATGGCCCAAATATAAATAAATCAGACTCTCATCGGAAAAATCCAGATTGCTGATTCTTTCGCCTTCGTCAATATTTATATTACAAAAATTAAATAGCGCGGGATTCATGGTTAGAACTTCCAATACTTTCGATAATTCATAACCATAGTTTTGCGTGTGGCCTCTTTGTGTGTCTACTAAGTCGGTAAGTATATCGTTGCCTCTTAAATCAGACGATCCAAAAGAATCGATAATATCTTGATTCTGCAATTCATCCAAAAAAGCCAACCCCTTGTCAGAAATCAACTTGTGATCTAAGGAGCGAATCGTACCGCTGTTTTTCATTCCTGCGGACAGCACCCTGTTACAAGCATCGTATGCGGAGTTCAGGCCAAAGAATGTAATAAAGGCAAATGAAATCAGTATTATTGACAAAGATAGTGTCAAGATATACTGAATATTGCGATATAGGTGTAACGCTACATTACTAAAAGAATATTTCAAGAGTTTTAAGTTTCTCACACAAACTCCCATCTGTGCTTGCTCGCACATTATTATAGTTGGTTTGTAACTGTTCAGTACGGGTTATTATAAATTATCACGACCTAGCCCTTCGACAATAGATGTTTTGCCAATCTGGCGCACTAATCGATCAAACATGAGCATCATCAACAGAATAACGCCAAGTAAAACTATCCCGGATTTTACCGGTAATTGTGAAGTAATATTAATACTGACATCAAAAACATAGCAGTATATAAATTGTAAAACATATGCAAAAGCCATCGCCATACCGATGATTTTAAGAATATCGATTAATAAAACGCTAGCAATTTTCATTGTAGAATAACCATAAATAATCCGTATCACAATTTCCTTTTGTCTCCGCAAAAGCCATAGCTTCACTGCAACAAGAATTGCTGCTATTGCAAAAAACAGCGATAGCCCATTATATAAGGCTCCGTAAGACTGATGCCACAAATTTTGATACGCCCCATCATAAGAAGCCTCAAAAACAATCGGCTGACTCCCCCACTCCTCACTCATTGTGAAGCTAAAATCATCATAAATCTCATTCAGAGGCATATCACTTTTAAAACTCACCCTAAGCAGCAATTGTTCCTCTATAACTTGCAGTAAGGTTTCTTTTGCGAATAACGGTATTTTGTCCCAGATGATCCATACCGAATTATCAATACCGCCGGACATATTGTTTTGCATAATATCGATTACTGGTAATGACTGTCCCAAGATTTGGATTTCAGTGTTATTATTGTAAACGTCAGTAAGATATTCTGCCATTGTTTGTCCGATTAAGACGCAGCCGCTATCATCCTGATAGATATTTATTTTATCACCATGAAGTGACTTGAAATTGAAATCTTCATTCGTATTTAAGACAATGTTACAAACATAATTGACCGGTTCGTCATTAATAAAAACTTTAATATCCGTAAGATATATATTGGCTTGCTTATTACCCAGATATTCCAATAAATCTTCAACTTGTTTTTTGCTGTCGTATATATCCAAAAGGGTATCGATCGAATATTTAAATCGGTTGATTTCTTTTCTTTCATGGGCGATTTTACCAATCAGCTCAGCTACATTCAACACGATGAACAATGCTGCTGTGAAACAAATCATCATCAACAAAGCACTTGGTATGTCAACCAATAGTTTTTTTATCCTTACTTTTGTCACGTAAACTCCTTTTAACTTAATTAAAGTCCTTGCATTATTGAATTAATGATGCAAGGACTTTATCAAGATCAAGAAACAACTAAGAGACCGTTAACGTTTTATTATTGTAAATACACTGCATTTTCAACATTCCATAATTAGCTTGTGCGCCAGAACCAACGCGAACATCCGATTCAGAAATATTTCTATTGGAATCATTTAGGTATTTTGTAGTGAGGGTCACTTTATCTGATCCACCGACAACACAACAATAATATGGTACTTGTGAATTATTACCAACCATCCAAAGATCACTACCCGATGCATTGGCATTATAAAAGAGAAGATCTGGAGTTATTATGGGAATCGTACCTCTCACAAAATCTACCCAACCATAAAGGCTTACCTTAATATCACTACTTGTGACTGTTCCACTTTGAGCTGCAAATGCAGTTCCAGCGGAAAAAGAAAATAAAATAATAACTAAAAATAGTACAACAGTGAGTTTTTATTTTACTTTTATTTTATGCATATAACCTCCTTTCACAACTTGAGAAATCTCTTTTTCCTAATTATTATTAATATTCTAAAACAATTTGATTGTACCGTCAATACCTTTAACGTTATATTTTTATTAATTTATATTACAATTCGACTCATTATTAAAACTCATAAAATAATTAAATTGTTCGTGATATTTTTTCTTTAATTAGATAGTTTAATTGCAAATTCCATGTTTTTATTTTTAAATTATACAACTACTGTTTTTATTTTTAAATCCATGCAAAAACAAACAAATAAACAAAGTGAACAAAAGTTTTCGAAATAACTTTTGTTCACCAAAATGAAGAAAATTCTTACTTCTCTTCTAAATATTACACCAGGAACGCAACATCTCAAAATGAAAAACGCTAACGAATTCAACCGCTTAAAATTGCCTACGCCACAAACAGCTCATAGATCGCCTTGATCGCCGCCTCAAAATCTTCGTCGGCGACTCCGATGATAATGTTGAGCTCACTGGATCCCTGGTCGATCATCTTTATGTTGACATGCTCGGTCGCCAAGGCCGAGAAGATCCGGCCCGCGGTTCCCTGCGTGGACTTCATGCCCCGGCCGACGACGGCGATCAGTGCCAGGTCGCCCTCGATTTCAATCGAATCGGGGCCGGCCAGCCGATGGATTGCCGCCGTGACCTTCTGCTCCTTGTCGGCAAACTCATCCTGATGGACGAAAACTGTCAGCGTGTCGATCCCAGACGGCATATGTTCAAAGGAAATGCCATGGTCTTCAAAAGCCTGCAGCACCTTTCTGCCGAAGCCGATCTCCGAATTCATCATGTCTTTTTCGATATTGACAGCGCAGAAGCCTTTTTTGCCGGCGATGCCGGTGATGATGTAGCGGGACTTCTGGCAGGTGCTTTCGACGATCCAGGTGCCGTTATCCTCCGGCGCGTTGGTATTGCGGATGTTGATCGGTATCCCTTCCCGGCGAACCGGGAATATCGCTTCCTCGTGTAGGACGCTGGCTCCCATATAAGCCAGTTCGCGGAGCTCGCGGTAGGTGATGGTTTCGATCACTTCCGGACTGTCGATGATGCGGGGATCGGCGATCAAAAAACCCGATACGTCGGTCCAGTTTTCATAGACGTCGGCCTTGACTGCCCTGGCGACAATGGAGCCGGTGATATCTGAACCGCCCCGGGAAAAGGTCTTGACTTTGCCGCTTTCGCGGGAGCCATAGAATCCGGGGATTACCGCCCGCTCCAAAGGTTCCAGCCGGGCACTCAGGATCTGGTTGGTGGTCTCGGCATCAAAATTGCCACTGTCATCAAAACGGATGACTTCCGCCGCGTCCACAAACTCATAATCCAGATAGCAGGCCATGATCAGGCTGTTCAGGTACTCGCCGCGGGAGGCCGCATAATTGGTTCCTTTATGATCCTTAAAATCCTGCTCGATCCTGCTGAATTCTTCGGCAAGGGACAGGTCAAGCTCCAGGCCGTCGATAATATCCTGAAACCGTTCCTTGATCAGCTTTAGTTCCTGGGAAAAATCTTCTCCTGCCTTCGCTTTGGCATAGCACACATAAAGCATGTCGGTTACTTTCTTATCCGCCGAAAACCGTTTGCCCGGCGCTGACGGGATGACAAACTTCCGGTCTTCATCGGCATGGACAATGGCTGCGACTTTTTTAAACTGTTCGGCACTGGCAAGGGAACTGCCGCCGAATTTGACTACTGTTTTCATGATTGCTTTTTCTCCTCAAATAGTATATCTATTATAGTATGGCCTTGGGCGACAAAATTACCGCTCTTCGCAGCTTCCGCTTCATTATAATAGCGGTCGGCATCATATTGCCAGTGCTTATCATAACAACCGCTCTTCCCGGTTCCGGCGGAACTGTCATAAAGAAGATAGGGGACGCTGTCAGCCGTATGGGTCCGAAGCCGGAGCGGGGTCGGATGATCGGGAAGCACCAGCAGCCGGAAAAGCTGACCAGACTCTTCCATCATCTTTACCAGCGGAGCGATCAATTTCTGATCCAGATACTCGATTGCCAGGAGCTTTCGTTCCAGGCTGCCCTGATGTGACATTTCATCAGGGGCTTCGACATGGATATAGACGAAGTCATAACCTTCCTGCATAAGGGCCCGGGCAGCCGCCTCCACCTTGCCGGCATAATCGGTGTGCAGGCCGCCGTTTGCTCCGGCCACATAGGCTACGCCCATGCCGGTTCCCACGGCAATGCCTTTCAGCAGGTCGACTGCCGACACCATCATCCCTTTCTTATGATTTTTTTCATAAAAAGATGGCAGGGCCGGCTTGGTTCCTGCTCCCCAGAACCAGCAGCAGTTGGCCGGATGAAGGCCTTTTTCCCGGCGTTTATGATTGACGGGATGATCCTTTAAAAGCTGGTGGCTTCTTTCCATCATCCGTAAAAGTTCTCGATCCGGCGGCAGATAGGTGCCGATATGCCGGCCCAGAATATCGTGGGGCGGCGTCAGCTCGGCTATATAGCCGTTCTGCCAGATCAGGCAGTGGCGGTAACTGGTTCCGGTATAAAAACGATAACGCTCCGAGCCCAGCTCCTTTTGTACGGCATCCAGTAAAATGCGGCTTTCTTCCGTACTGATTTCATCGGCGCTGTGATCAATCATCGTTTTGTCGGTGAAATTGCTTTCTTCTTCGGTTATCGTCACGATATTGCAGCGGACCGCGATATCGTCCTGCCCCATCGGCGCACCGATACTCAGTGCTTCCAAGGGAGAACGGCCCGAATAATAAACCGCCGGGTCATATCCCAATACCGCCAGGTTGGCGGTATCAGAGCCCGGGCTCATGCCGGGGGGAATGGTTTGAACCAAGCCGATCTGTGCCTGTTTACTCAGAACATCCAGCATCGGGGTCTGGGCATAAGCTAACGGTGTCTTGCCGCCTAGTTCGGACAGCGGCTCATCCGACATGCCGTCACCCAAGATAATAATATATTTCATCGCACAATCTCCCAGGTAAATTATTAATCAATTAAGCCGGATCCGGCTGATCAGGCCGTCTAGGCCAGCGGCTTTGGCAGCAAACTCAGCTTCGCTGACCGGGCCGCATAAAAAGGCAAATTCGTCTTCGGCCTGGGGAGATATGACGGTGATGTCACCGAACCGCTCAGCCGCCCGTTTGCTTACGCCGGCACTGGCAGCGACCCGGACAAAAAACCGGCCGATGCGCTCGTCAACAGGTGCCAGCTGGACGTTTTCACTGTCCCAGAAACACATAATGGTTTTCCCCAGGTGCCTGGCGCAATCCACTACATCCGACACGACGGCGCTGGCGGTCGGCAATTTTCCGGCACCGCGTCCGTAATACATGGAATCGCCCAGCATATTGCCGTGTACGTAGACGGCGTTGAACACGTCATGAACAAAATAGAGCGGATGGTCCCTTCCTATCATAAAGGGAGCCACGTAAGCATAAAGCCGGTCTGCGAGCATAACGCTGACGGCCAGCAGCTTGATCGTCATATCCATGGACTTGGCATAGCGGAAATCAACGGCGGTGATCCCGGTAATCCCTTCGGTATAGATGTCTTCATAGCGGACATTCTTGCCGGTCATCAGCGAGGACAGGATGGCAATCTTGCGGCAGGCGTCGTGGCCTTCCACATCAGCTTCGGGGTTACGTTCCGCAAACCCGTTATCCTGGGCTTCTTTCAGAACCTCGGCAAAATCAGCGCCTTCGGTTTCCATCTTAGACAGGATGAAATTGGTCGTTCCGTTTAAGATGCCGACGATACTGTCGATTTTCTCTGCCGTCAAGGAGTAGTTGAGCGGCCGGATGATCGGGATCCCGCCTCCGACGCTGGCTTCAAACAGATAATTACATTTATTTTCAGTCGCAATACGGATCAATTCCGGTCCGTGCGTAGCTACCAGTTCTTTATTGGACGTACAAACGCTTTTCCCCTGTAAAAGAGCCTGCTTGGTAAAATCATAAGCGGGCCGGATACCGCCCATAGTCTCACATATAATCTTGATCTCCGGATCTTCCATGATAGCAGCGACGTCATGAATGACCCTGTCTTCATAAGGGTCGCCTGGAAAATCGCGCAGGTCCAGAATGTATTTGACGTAGATTTCTTCACCCGCTTTTTTACTGATTTCATCATGGTTCCGGCCGATTACCTCGACCACGCCGCTTCCTACCGTGCCGTATCCGATTACTGCTATCTGGATCATATTATCCTCCCATCATTGTGCTTTCTTATTTTATCTGTCTTACAAAAATTTGCTATTCTTTTGCCAATATGCAGACATTGCGGACCCCGCGCCGGCTTTCCATGATCTCAATCATCCGGGAGATATCGCCGGTACCCGGCAGCACCTGCACGCTGAGGGTCAAGGACGCAACCCCGTTGACCGGGATGCTCTGGTGGATGGTGAGGATATTAGCCTGATATTCGGCGATAATCTTCAGTACATCGGAAAGCAGCCCCGGCTCATCATCCATCTGAAACGCCAAGGTAATCGTGGTTCCCTGCGCGTTGTCATGAAACTGGAAAATATCGTCCTTATACTTGTAAAAAGAACTGCGGCTGATGCCCAGCTGATCGGCCGCCTCATTGACTGACCGGACCCGTCCGGTCTCCAACAGCTTTTTCGCTTCCAATACTTTAAGCAATACTTCCGGTACCGCCCGCTTCTTTACGACGTAATAAGCTGATTCTTCCATGTGTCCCTCCAATTTTACTTGGCACGTTGTAGTATGTTCTGCTCTTGTCTATCAATGGCGTACATTTGTCTGCGTATGAAAGATATTTTAGCATATATGACGATGATTTGCAAGCCACAAATTTGAATATTCGCATTTCAGAAAATATATTTTGCAATCAGAAAAGGGGAATCGTGTTACAAGGGTGTTGGCCTTCCAGTTTACATAGATGGGAGGTGGTGCAGATGAGCGTATATGAGGCATTATCTTTAATGATGGCTTTCGGGTTACTGATTCTTGCATTGCTTACTTACATAGATAAACCACGCAAGTAACTTCTAAGTCCCAATATTGGGCATAGAAAAACCACCCTTGAAACTTTGACCGGTTGAGAGGGTGGGTTTTCTACTTTTCTTAGGTCAACCCCTTGTGGGCGATTACCTCTTGTAATGCCATTATAGCACATAGATATTTTTTTCAAGACTTAACGTTTCTTAAGATAGTGCCTGAATAATGCCTGAGAGTGTCCGGCCACCAATACCAATACTGGTCAATGTCATTAGAGAAATACCGACCGTCCAGCCCTCCGGCCACCGAGCCCTCCCCCTGCTCTCTAAATGTTCAATTCTTCATACTATTCAGCACATCTACCTTCAGCTAAATCTCGCCTCTGAACACAGTCATCGCCGGACCCGTCAATGTGAGCCGTGCTTCTTCACGGCTCCAGCGAACCGTCACTTCGCCGCCCTTAAGCCGGACTGTCACCTTTTCCTCTGTCAGGCCGTGGACAACGCCGGCGGCCACCGCGGCGCAGCAGCCGGTGCCGCAGGCCAGAGTTTCCCCGCTGCCTCTTTCCCAAACCCTCATGCTGATTGTCCGGCGATCAAGGATTTTGATAAATTCCGTGTTGATTCGATCCGGAAACCATTCATGGTTTTCAAAAAAAGGCCCCAGCCGCTCAAGATCCAGGCGCTCCAAGTCAGTTGCTTCAGGCATCACGATCACGGCATGAGGATTGCCCATCGAGACATAGGTCATCGGATAGGCTTTCCCGTCCGCCACGATGGTTTCATAAGCAGCCGGAGGATCTTGCGTCAGCTGTCCGGTATCGGCGGTTCGGAAAAGGGGGCTGCCCATGTCGACCTTGACGGACGCCACCCGGCCGCTGTCGGTGAAAAGCTCCAGGTGCTTGATCTTGCCGTAGCTTTCTACTGTGATAACGGTTTTGTCGGTCAGTCCTTCCTCATATACATATTTTCCCACGCAGCGGATGCCGTTTCCGCACATTTCCGCTCTGGAGCCGTCGGCATTGTACATTTCCATCTCAAAATCGGCTGTCAGGGACGGGTTGATAAATATCATGCCGTCGCTGCCGATGCCAAAATGCCGGTCGCTTAACCGGACTGCCAGCTTTGGCTTCTCTTCCTGGGGAATTTTTTCTTCAAAGCCATTGATGTAGATATAATCATTGCCGCAGCCGTGCATTTTGATAAACTTCATAGGTTTCTCCCTGCTAATTCTCTAAGAAACGCTGAGTAAATCAGGGTTTCCTAAGCATTATGACCGGTATTCTTTCATAATTATGGAATACATAATAATACTATTGTCACAATGATACCACCATAAATAATACCACCATAAATAGTACCACAGTGTCCACAAAAAAGATAGATTTTTTATGTGCAATGCTTTGTGCGCCACACCTTGTATAAAATGCTTTTGTTTTAGGAATACTTAAGGCGGCACATTAATATGATAGTAAAAAGAATGAATCGGGGATCTGTCATGAAATCAAAAACCAAAATTGTCGTACTTCATCTGAAGGAATTGATATATACGGGTATTTTCGCCGTGCTGGGTATCTTATTCATTATCTTGCTGATCATCATGTTCCTGCCTGATAAAAAAGAAGCCTCCAGAACCGGAGCGACACCCGACGTCACCTATGTGCCCGGGATTTATACCACTTCCCTGCTGCTCAACGACAATGTCCTGGATATTCAAGTCACTGTAGATGAGTACCGGATCAATGATGTTTCTATCGTCAACCTTGATGAAGCGGTCGCCACAATGTTCCCTCTGATTGAACCGGCTTTCGAAACACTTTCCATGCAGATATGTGAACAGCAGTCAACCGACAACATCACCTATTCCAATGACAACAAATATACCTCTATGGTCCTGCTGAATGCCATCAAAGCTTCCCTGGAAAAAGCTATGATACCCGCTTCGAATAACGCGGCAGCACTGGACTGATACATAGCGGAACACGGTAATCCTCACGGCAATAAGGAAGAGCTTCCGGCCCTTCCTTATTTTGATTGAAGGGAAAACAGGAGGAAACAGGGGGGACAGGGCGAGCGATAAAACGTTGCATTATGTTTAATGATGTGTTACAATTAATTGATGGCTTTCACAATGCCAAACAATCACAATATCCACGAAGAATAAATATCAATTATTGCAAATCCCTCGTTTATGGTGTTCTATAAATATTGGTGCAGCTATTATGTTATGCCACTTTGTATGGTTTCAGGTAATTTTAAATAGTCATTTGGTTACGGAAGGGAGCAACGCATGTTTGCCTATGAAAAAACTATGAATACCATTATTCAAAAAATATCCCGAAACAACAGTCTCGGGGATGAAAACGAACAAGCCTACTGGGACAGACATTGGCGTACCCATAAGGAATATATTAAGAAAAATAATACTCCCATGGAAATAAACGATATGTGGTATAAAAATTTATATGACGAGATGCTGCATCATTATAGAGGCGCGACTCAGGGCTTCCTAAATAAAACAGTCTGTGAGCTTGGCTGCGGATCCGGTTATCCCACTTTATTAATGGCGAAAGAAGGGGCTAAGGTTACTCTTGTGGATTTTTCTCCTGCTTCTTTGGATTATGCAAAAGACATTTGTGAGTATATGAGCATCGATGCGGATTCTGTCCGTTTTATTGTGGAAGATGCTTTTTCGAAGGATTTGGATATTGGTATCTATGACATTGTCTGGAATTGTGGGGTTGTCGAACACTATGAAGACAGCGATGCCGTTGAATTGGTGAAGGTAATGTCCAAACACGCCAAAAAAGGCGGAAAGGTGATGGTAACATTACCAAATCTGCTTTCTTTGGAACTAATCTATGGAATGTTTAAAGTCGGAAAAGGAAGTGAGATTTACTATACCAAACGCAAACTGAATAGAATAATGGAAAATGCCGGTTTGAAAAATGTCACAGTTAAAAGCATAAATTATTGGGTTCCCTCATTTCTGCCGGCGGCTTTTGCCAACGATATGAGGAAAGTTAAGTTTTTGTCAGGCTTAGGCTGGCTGTTTAACGGAGTGGGAACCAAAGTATAATAATTCAACCGGCCAGCAAGAGCGAGCGTTCACCGGCAGACAAGAGCATGAGCCGGTGCATGGCCCGGGTACAGGCTATATAGAGCAGACTTTTGTCATATTCGGTATGATAACTGCCGCTGTCTACGCCGGGGATAATGACCATGTCAAACTCCAGTCCCTTGGACATCGCAACAGAGGTAATCGACACACCGTTAACAAATCGGCTGCTGTCAGGCGAAATCAAATGAACATCATCATAAGACTCCGACATAAGCTCATATAATTGTTTTGCGTCCCTGTTGTTCTTTGTAATAATCCCCAGCGACGCGTAACCAGTTTTGGCGAAAGCTTCAATCTCATTGCGGATGCGTTTTATCACGTCGTCGTGATCGGTGCATTCAATCACCTCCGGCGGTTCGCCGTAACGCTCGACTACTTCAATGCTGTCGTTTCTTTTTATTTGTTTTGCAAAAGAAATAATCTCGAAAGTCGATCGGTAGCTTTTGGACAATTCTACCACCTCACAGTCTTTGTACAGCCATTTTAAGTCTTCTAGCGTGTGCAGATGATTGGGATTGACAAATTGGTCAAAATCCCCCAGTATTGTTTTTTGACATTTAAACATTACGTTAAGTACCGCATATTGAACGGGCGTATAATCCTGCATTTCATCAACCACCAGATGCTTGATGACATCGCTCTCTCGCAGCCCTTCGAAGGTCGCATAAATATACAGGAAAGGGTAAACATCCGACCATTCCAAAGTCTTTTTATCAGGCATAACAAACAAATCCGTTTTATGGATCTGTTTATAAAACTCTTTATAAAGTGTTAACGTATCTTTTATTTTCAGCATTTGCTTTAAGGCTTTGATGATGGTATTGATCTTAGGCAAATCATCATCCGTGATGTTTTTGGTCGCAAAGCGATCATAGATATCCTCCGCGATCATTTGCAGACGACGCTTTACAGGATATTTGCCGTAGGCCAGAAACCGATTGGTAATCATTGCTTCGTCGGCCGTAAATCGCCCGTAGGAATAGCTCCCGGCTTCAAAAACAAATTGCGGCAGCCGTTTGATAAACTCATCCAGCTGTTTCACAAAATCCAACGTGGATTTATAACGCACCCGTTCCATCCAGGCCGCGTCGCTGATCTCCAGCGGATCTTTATCCGGTTCATAACGGATCACACCTTCCAGCTGGATTTCGGCAATATCTTCAAAGCTGACCTCGTAGACAGGTTCTTCACCCAACTCCGGCAAAACATTGGAGATATAGTCTCCGAAAACTTTATTGGGAGATAATATCGTGATATTCCTTGCCGAAAGTCGATCCTTCAGCCGATATAACAGAAAAGCAATCCGATGAAGGGCGATGGAGGTTTTACCCGAACCGGCAACGCCTTGTATAATCAGCGTGTCGGCTTTTTCATTTCTAATGATCTGATTCTGCTCCTTTTGAATTGTCGCTATGATGGACTTCATTTTCTCATCAGATGTATGAGCCAGTTCCTGCTGTAAAATATTATCCTGTATATTCACGGAGCTTTCCAGCACCGACTTCATGACACCTTCTTTAATGATGAACTGTCTTTTACGTGTCAATTCGCCATCAACTTTACCTGTCGGCGCAACATAACCGGCGGGACCTACTTCATGATCATAGAACATGCCGGCGACAGGTGAACGCCAGTCCAAGATCAATAGTTGATTTTCATGCGAAAAGGCAAATTTGCCGATATAATAATTTTCCGCTTCGCTCTCCGCGGCCTGACAAAAATCAATCCTGGCAAAATAGGGCGAGTATTTTAATTTTGCCAATCTGTCCCGCACTTGAACAGCGAAGGCTCCCGTTTTATCAATTTGTTTTAAGCCCAGCTCATTCTGGAACATTTCATGAGGGTCAATTTCTCCGCGATAATCCGCCATATACCGCTTCATATCCATATAGTTTTTATCAATCCGCTCGACATTCGCTTCCGCTTCCGCCAGCGCACTGTCGAGATTGCTGTTTATTTTTTCCAGATGGGCTATTTCGTCCGGAAACGGGATTGTATCTTGTTTACTATCCATTATTTCTCCCTTCAATATTGCGGATTTGCAGCACAACTACCGGTTTTTGTTGCAAATCCGTGCGTATCCTGCAGAGCATCTAAAGAAATACTAATGCATCAGCGTTTCTATGGTATCAACACCATAGTATAATGGATAAAATGATTTTGTTTTTCATAATTCTTGCTGTCTTGGTACATATAGCCCCCAGGAAATACGGATGCATCCGTGTTTCCTTAGGGAATTAGGCTCTGATCGCCAGAACTAGTTTTTCCAATTCGTCAAACGATAACTGCTGTCTACTGTCAGACAGGGCTTTTTCCGGGCAATTATGGGTTTCCGCCATGATTCCGTCCGCACCGCAGGCTCTGCTTGCCTTTGCCATTTGGACAATGATATCTTTTCGCCCCAGAGAATGGCTTAAATCAACAATAACCGGCAGAGAGGTTCTCTCCTTGATAATTGCCACACAAGCCAGATCAAGAGTATTTCTGGTGGCACTGTCAAATGTTCGGATACCTCTTTCGCACATGACAATATTTTCATTACCTCCCATTGCGATGTACTCCGCCGCATAAACAAACTCATCAATGGTGGACATTAATCCCCTTTTCAACAAGACAGGGGTGTTAATCGTGCCAAGCTCGCTCAATAATGAAAAGTTTGTCATATTTCTTGACCCGACCTGAATAATATCAACATGATCTATCATAATCTCAATATTTCTAATGTCTATTATCTCCGATACCGTAATCAGATTATACTTTTCCTTGATTTGTTTCAGCAGAATCAAACCTTCTTTTCCCATTCCCTGAAATTCATAGGGCGATGTCCTGGGCTTATATGCGCCGCCGCGGAAAAAAGCAAGATCCAATGATTTTACTTTTTCCGCGACAGTATAGATCTGTTCTTCACTTTCAACGGAACAGGGCCCAGCAATTACCTGAAAATTATTGCTGACCGAAAACATCTCCTGTAATGTATGAAATTTTCTATTTTCAACTATTAAACGGTTCATACTAATACCCATGCATCTTAATAAAATATTTTAAAAATCGTTTTTATATTAATACCCATGAATAAATATTAATTTGCAAAATTAGTACAGTAGGTTTGTAAATTTTTGAAAAAAATTCCCAAATGGTATCCGTCTATAAAAGCATGATTGGCCAAAACGCTTACCGGCATAATTAACTTGTCGCCTTCCTCACGATATTTCCCCCACGCAATCCTTGGTGAAGCATCTTCGGAAGCAATATTAATCGGATTAAAGACATCCGTAAACGATACCCAAGGAACACAGGTAAGATAAATCAGGTTCTCCAGATCTTTTTCATGATAAATATCCGTATTTCCTTGCAGCTTTTCTTCCTTGGCCGCCGCATTGTCACAAAACTTTTGGAAATCCTCGGTATACAATACGGTACAGTAATTAAACGCGTCTTCTTTTACCATCAATGTATAAGAGGGGTGGACAATGTCATATTCCACAATCTTATCTTCATAAAACCGGTATCGGAACTCTTTTATCGAATTACATGTTTTGGTTATTAAGTACATAATTGTCTTAAAAAATGAATATTGACACTGTTTACATCGATTGTAAACTTCCGTCACATCGATATTTGCCGTAATCCCGACATATGGCAAATCCATTTCTCGGAATAAATTATACAGGTATTTTCTTGGCATTTTTTCATAATCTATATATTTCTTCATTTATGTATTCATTCCTTTCGCTTGGCTCTCAAAAAAAATCAAAGTCATTTAAAACAAATCCTAACTTTGTTTTTTCTTCATAGTATGGCGATGCCTCCGTCACTCTGCGTATCGTCTTTTTTAAGTCGGCCAGCATCCTTATAGTATCTTGTCTTGTCTGATAAGGCATTTCATGTGTCACCAACTCGGGATAAAGACCATTATCCCGTCTTTCGATGTCGGAAAAAATCTTGAAGTCATCAAAATTGTGAAAAAATGCGGTCATTTTATATTTTTCTCTGTTTTTATAAAGCTCTGTCTGCGGAAAAAGCAACAGCTGGGAAACGCGTTCCGTAAAAACACCCATTTGGGTCGTATCAATAATGGCTTTTTCTGTCAGCTTTACATCTTTATCCTCTTCACCCGGCAAACTGATAAGCCACCAGGCCGTGGAAACGGTTTGGGTCTTTCCGAGCACCTCCACATCCGCATATATCCTCTCCATATCATGATATCGCCGCATGTTGGCAGCGACTTTTTCCGATCCTGTCTCAATACCGTAATCAATAGCCACTTTTCGGGCCGGGAATGACTCCATCACTTTAAAAGTGGCAGAACTAAGATAACCGGGCTCCACAAAAAAATGCATTGCGTCAACATAGATGTTGTTTTTATGGGCAAGACTTACAAACTCTTCAATCGGTTCATCACCGTTGGCATAGTAAGAATCCTGAATAAGAATATTGGTTTTTCCTTCGTCGATATATCTTTTGAGTTGATCGATCAGGTATTCGGGTGAATGGAAATCCATCTTGTCACGGCCGTGCTTCCCCAATCCGTTCCCCTCAAAGCAATGTAAACATGACTGGGGACAACCGCCCCTGACGGAGTCCAATGTTGCCGCAAAGGGAATGATATCTCCCACGGCCGGTACGATATGCGGCCATATCCCCTGATGCGACATAAAAGGCAGCTGATCTAGCCTTACCGTTACTTTTCTTGGCGTAAAGCTAAACTCTCCATCCTCATTCCCAGTCATAAAACCCGGGATGCCGGCCACAATGCCGTGATTTTCTTCCAGAGACTTCACTACATCATGCAGCGTTTCCTCTCCTTCTCCGACAATTACCCCGTCAATCATGTCTGAATAAGACCTGACGATATCCTCGGCAAAAAAACTGGCATGTTGACCGCCTACGACGACCGCTACATCGGGATATATTTTTTTCAGCAGTTCTGCCGTCTCAAGCATGCCCACACTCTGGTGAACCCACATATTGCCAATTCCAAATAAAAGCGGCTTGCGCGACTTGATTTTGCGGACTACCTGATCCCGACTATATCCGTTGCGAAATGCTTTGGCCAGATGCAGGATTTCAACCTCATACCCCTTTTGTTTTAAATATGCCGCCAGTGCCATTAAGCCGATACTGTCAAACTGATCAAACAGAGCCGGCTGAACATTCATTAATTTGTAAGAAGTATGAGGCTGAATAAGACATATGAATTTCTCTGTTTGCATTGTTATCCTTTCTTCTCTTAACAAATCTTAACAAAGGAAACGCTGATGCATCATTTCCCCCGACACGTTTCCCTAATGAATATAACTGGGAATCGCTCTGCCTTCCTGATGATCCTTAAGCATTTCTTCCTGCTGCTTTCTGCTTGGGCAGATGGTGTCAAAACAATGACGCCAATATGGATTGTCAACGATCCGGCTCTTCATGCAGACTTCCTTGCGGCAAAAGATAACCGCGTGCGACTTACTTTCTTTATGTATCAGATAGTCATTTTCTTCCAGACGCTTAATAAAATGATCGATCCTTTTTACCTTGGTATCCACATCTATCTGTCCTGCCATTTTCTCGGCATCCGTTCCGTCTTTGGGAGAGAAGATAAACAAATGTCCCCAATCAACCTTGGTATCAAGAACAAAAGTTATTCCGGACTCCAAATCCTCCTCCGTCTCAGTGGGAAATCCGATAATTACCTCCGTACCCATTATCAATTGCGGGCTTTTTTCTTTCAACTCAATAAATGATTTTTTAAGAAGACTCATGTCGGCTTTTCTTCTCATCAGTTCTATGATGCGCTCGCTACCGGATTGAATCGCCGAAACAATCATCCCGATTTCATTATTCTGTACCGCCTTAAGAATGCTTTCATAATACCGCAACAGCCATTTGGGATGAAAAGAATCGATCAGCGCGCTGTATCCGTCCTTTGCCAGCGGCAGGGCATTAATCATGGTGCCGAAAGTCTCCTTAATATCCAGGCCATATGCGCCGACATTGTCGCCGTTGATAACCACCTTATCCTTATCACTCTTATTGAAGTCCTCGATTTCTTTCACACAATCTGCGATGGACTTACTATGTAATTTGCCGACAGCCCATCTGGTGGCACAATAAGAGCAGGTTTCCGGGCAACCCCGGCTGACTTCGACGCAGAAATATTTGTCTCCCCATGCCATATCGTGAACATCCGGGATTTCATCCAATCTGTAAAACTTCCCGAAATAATCATCAAATTTTTCCATTTCGGTATTTCTGATAACCGTTCCAGTAAAAATCTTCTTTAGTTTTTCCACGTCCGTATCCGGAACACAGCCGGTTACGATGATTTCGGCCGAGTATTTTTTTACCCTTTCGATCTGTTCCAGCGCCATCTTGGCAGTCTCATTGATAAACCCGCAGCTGGTTACTATAATGTAATCGGCTTCCTTTTCTTCATCGGTTATTTCATACCCGTTTAATTGCAGATATACTTTTAATTTAGCGGCATCCATTTCACGCCTGCTGCAGTTCAGTTTACATATGATACATACTTTTTTATCCATTGTTTTTTATTCTCCTTTATCATGGTTGGTTGTTTTTTGAAAAACCCCTCGCAGCACGCCTCTCACTCCGACATTTATATGACTGAGATAAGAAACCGGTTCCTTAACGGGATACATCTTACTCTCCTGCAATATCCTCATGATTTCCTGTTCCGGCAACAACATCATATCAAGCTGGTCCGGTGTGATATAAAGGTATGCTTTCGCTTGTTTCTTTAAAGATGGATCAATATAACGATCCGTAAAAATATTCAGGCAGAGCAGCCCGCCGGTTTTTAAAATGCGCACGGATTCCCTGAACGCCAGCGTAATCTCATCATATGACGATGTATTGTGATACACACCGTTGGCGAGGATCACGTCAACACTGTCGGATTCATAAGGCAGACAGAGCATATTGGCTTGTTCAACGGTAACTCTTTCCCTGTCGGAATGCTCAAGTTGTTGAATCTTTTTTTTGGTTGCTTCAACCATATTCTCATGGTAGTCACAAGCTAACACCCAAAATCCCAACGAAGCAAGCATATAAGTATTTCTGCCGCCGCCGCATCCCAAATCCAAAACCTTTTTTGTGTCAGGTTTGTCCAAACTTTCAAAGAACTCCGCCCAATAGGATGGCACCGATGCATTGGTAAATTCAGTGACGATTTTTTCACTGTTCCAATACTGATTTGATGTCAATTCCTTCACCTTCATCCTTTACCTCCTTTCCATTTTACATCATGTTCGATATAATCAATGATAGACAAACCGCCGTCATATGCCAGATGAAATCCGGCATATTTGTTTAATCCGGCGGTTGTTTCGCCTACGCCGATTCCTACATCCGCCGCTTTAAACATTTCAATATCGTTATCCCCGTTCCCAAAGGCCACCGTTGATGTTATCCTGTCATGGCCGAAAATTTTCCTGATCATCCTGACCGCCGCTCCTTTGGAGGCTTGTGAGGGAAGAATATCCAATACTTTGATATCCTTGTCGAAGGGGTCGGAATATATATTTATGGTAATCCCGGGAATACTCCTTTTGCGTACCTGATAATCCAGCCCGGCAATCCCGCTTGTGGAAGTCACAGCGGAACAAGACAAAATATTATCCATTTCACCCGAGATCCATTCGTGGTCACAATCAATCACTTTTCTATGAACCTCGCTGTTTTTATTGTAATTCACGGTTACAATCGTTCTGTTTTTCAACAGTATCTCAAGAAGCTTTCGGCCGGAAGTCCTGCTTATATAATTCCCGGTGATAATTTTTTTGCGAGCAAAATCCATAACGACCGAACCGTTAAAAACAGCAACCGGGATATTGATCAAAGAATCTTTCATGATCGTATGAGCACTGTCCCAATCCCTTGCCGTAATAAATGTAAATAATACGCCCTTTTTTATCAGGCAGTTTAATCGCTCCTGCACATCCCGGCCAACAGCTGCTTCGGCGTTCAGAAAAGTATCGTCCAAATCAGTAATATATAAAGTTTTATTAATCATTTGACTCCTATGTATCATAATCTGCAATGATCTGTTCCATGGCCTTATATATCGTTACAAACTTGGCCGGTTCACTTGGGATGGTAATACGCACCATATTTTGCTGACTGACACCAATCTCGTTATCAATACGGAAGGATATGATGCCGTTTTGTTCGAGTTTTTCCCATAAGTTAATATTTTGAGACAAATACCTGACTGCCAAAATATTACTGCTTGATTCTATATAGCGCATATTTTTTGAGCTGCTAATCAATTTTTGCAATTCTTTTCGGTGTTCCGCAATTTTATATAAAACCCGGTCATGAAATAATTGATTACCCAATAGTTTCCGCGCCAGCAATAGCGAAAACCCGTCAACCGGGAAAACCGGACTGTTCTTTGTTATACAGGACGAATATTGCTCGGCCATACAGGCATATCCCAGGCGGGCTCCGGGGATTCCATAAAACTTTGAAAATGACCTTACTATGATCAGATTGGGACGGTTTTCGGAGCTATATAACAGACTCTTTTCTTTTTCACAGCTCACAGCATCCATCGAAACCTCATCCACCGCGACAAGTACGGAAGGGAATTCCTTCACCAGCAGCTCGATTTCTTCTCGCAAAAAATACTGACCGGTAATCGGATTGGGATTGGATAGCCATATTGCCTCCACTTGCTTATTCTCTAAGAAATTCCGTATCGGGGCAAGATGGAGCAGGCCTGTTTCCTTTTCTATCGGATTGCTGATAAATACAGGATTGTGAAGCGTCTCAAAAATACGATAAAAATTGGGGACAACAACACCTGTCTTTTTATTAATCAGCAGCAGCGTGTTGATCTTCCATATGATATCTTCGGAACCACTTCCTATGATAAAGTTTTTACCATTATAAGTTTCGGAAAGAAGCTTTATAAAATCAGCGTATATTTTAGTCGGGTATTTACTGATTGCCGAGATTATTTCTTCACTTGTACAGCTTTCCACGATGTATTTCAACTCATCTGCTGTATTATAGCTAAGCGAACAATCTACTTTATCTTCCGTATTTCTTAATTTTTCATACATGTCCAAATAATTCACGTCACCCTCAAATCCTTAAAAAGCTATTCCAGCAGTTTGACTACATACCGGTCATTATGTATCTTTGTTCTCACTATTTTTAGTTTATTTTCCGAAAATCGCCTGACGATGTATTCCGCCTCCCGAGTAATCGCAAAAACCGCTGGTCCTACCGAGGAAACCGACAGGACATCTGCTTTGTTTTCCGTCCTGATACTTGCCAGCCGTTCCATAAGTTCCGGGAGTTCAGGATATGTATAGGCACAGTTTTTGATACTGCCTTTATGATAACGGTAGTCCCATATCACATCTCCCATAACCTTCACATCCCGATTGTATAGCGCCGGCAAGAACTGATGCAGGATATTATAGGCAATCTCATGCTTATACTTATTGCCGCATTCCAAAAAACTGTTTAAATTCTCTTTTTCATTTTCAAATTGTTCATTTGAGTCAATAAATACGTAATCCTCCGGTATCCCAATGATGACTTCGTACTCCTCACCGATACTACCCTCCGCAATAACGGTGTTTTCTCCAGCCACAACAATGACTCCGCCTTTATACAATCCCGAGGCGGCGGATCCGCCGATACACTGTACCGGATTCAGATAGTCCGCATTGCCGTCAATTTCCTCCCCATAATTCTGTGCCAGGTATCGGACAAGCCATTCGGGCGGAATCGGATTCCCAAATAAATGATTGACCGCCGCCGCGACTCCTGCCTGGATACATCCGGTGGATCCCAAACCGCAGTGCTTTAAGTTATGATAGTTCTTAATGGTTACTGCCATTCCCTTATCATAACCAAACGCTTTTCGCATAAGCAGACAGGCATGTTTGATAACCGTCTCCCGATCCCGCATCTCTTCGTTAACCATAATACCATTGTCATCCACCAGTTCTATCGATACTTCAATGAATATCCGGGTCGAAAACACCACCTCGCCGGGAGTATATTTCATGTTATGGTTCTCCACAATCTTGCTTGGGTCAATCGCCATTGCGTTTAAGCGTGTGGGGTAGAGAATGGTGATTTTTTGGTTGACGGGCTTTACGGGACCGTCTAAAATAAGCGGATTAAATATCGTTCCCACCTTAAAATAATCAAAATTATCTATCTTCATGCATATAGCTCCAATTTCTCGGAATCATCGTTAATAAATCGATATCTTAGTCTTCCGTCGGCCAAAAACGGTTCTACCGAAACATTATCAATATAAAAATCATGATTTTGATATAACTTTAATATCCAGTCTTCACAATATTTTCTTTCCATATTGGTGTCATCCGACCGGGTATATTCTGCCAAAAATCCATCCAGCGCCTTGTTATTGATCAAAACTTTTCGTTCAATCTCAAGTAGCGGATCCGTTCCCAGCAAACGATACAAATTGCCCTTATATTCCCGGTTTAAGTAACCCTGCACTACCTCTTCCAGCCAATCCATCGGTTTTGAACGGCCAGTTATCTTAAACATCGTCACTCCCATTTCTTCATATATACCCAGATCCTCGGGACGAATAAAGTTAGCCATCAACAGCTGGTAAGGATTTATGATCTTAATCATATTGCATGTTTCATGAAATTTCCGGTCGCTGCCTCCCTCACCCAGAATCCGATAGTGGTCCTCTCTGAAATTACACCTTCTTAAGCAGCTTTCATTGACCATGATTTCCAGGTCCATATCCCTTATCTTTAAAAAGCTTACCATCATTTTTAAATCTTCATAATTTCTGTTAAGATCATGGTGGGTTATGACCTTTTGGGGATTTACATGCAAATATTTTTCGATGTCTTTGATTGTTTTAACCCCTGCTATCGTGGAAACATTAATTTTGGCTTTCGGGTACTGACGGCGAATTACTTCCATCAATTCCAGAGAACAGACCGTCAGGGAATCGGCCTTAAACACATTAATGATCCAGTTTAATTCTTCTTCGAGGTTTTTATAGCTTTTCAGTTTAATCGGTGTATTAATTAAGTAAGCAAACGCAATCCCGTTTTGTTCCAAATATCTTTTTACCGTCAAGGCATTTTCTCTGTCGCTTTGATGCGCCACCGAAAGCTCCCGTCCCTGAGGCGTCTCCCCGTTGGATAAGGCTCCGTACATTTCTGCTATTGCAATATCTTTTTTCTTATTATATGAGATTATTTTCTTGATTTTATCCAGATTCCACTGACATGGAACCGTTATTTCCGAACCACTCATTTTATCCGCTCCTTACTTTTCTTTGTTCCACTCATCCCGTTACTGTCTCCACCCACTTGAACTACTTATCTTTGCTTCGATACCGACTGCATAATGCGCGTTAATCAGTGTTTCCATAACAGCCTTTTAACTCACTGACAAAATTTTTCAGAGAGTCTATGGTGACATGCGGCATCAGATAGATTTTGTAACACATAATATCCGCTCCGTTGTCATATAAAAAGAATCCGTCCAGAACATATTTTTTTTCTATCGCTTCCGTCAGACGACCGCCATCATGATTCAAAAAATGCAGACATAGCATATTGGTTCCCGGATCCGAAATAATTCGGGCAAGGTTTTTCCCTTGTAGTTCTTTTATCAAAAACTCTTTGAGGCGGATTAAGTCCTTCAGTACGACGGAAAATCCTTTTCGGCCAAGATACTGAAACACTGCCCAACAAGAAACCGCCGCTGCCGCGTTTCGCGAACTGATTAAGGTTTTGTCGGTTATTTCTTTGGCATAGTTTATCGGTACTTCGATATGGCGCTGCATCCCTTTTCGGCACATAAATATTCCCGCCGAAAACGGAACGTAACCCATTTTATGCGGATCAACCGACAAGGAATATACATATCGGCACTGAAAGGCAAATTCCTCCCCGGAAAGAAACGGGAATACCAGTCCGCCTATAGCAGCATCGACATGGATGTAAAATTGGGCCTGATACTCCTTTTCCAGTTCACCGAGTATCATGCCGATTTCTTTTACCGGATCGGCTGTCCCGGTCATGGTATAACCCACGGTGACTACAACAATAAATTTATGAACACCAGCATGTATCTTATCAATAATGGCGTTCCTTAAATCGATAACACTCATCTGAAATCTTTCGTTGTACCGGATATCTATGACATATTTTATTTGCAGCATATTACAGGCTTTATCTATGGATTGATGCGTTAAGGAGGTCTTAAGCAAACAAACTTCTCCGGCCAGGTAATTTCTGGCTATCCAGACGCCCATAATATTCCCTTCCGTTCCTCCGGAAGTGACATAGCCGTCCGCCTCATTATCGCCATACAAATCTCCCAGCATCTCAATCAGTTCTTTTTCCATGTTCCGGGTACTGTCTTTGTCATGCTCCATGTTAGTAAATGTACCGACATGATTTTCATTGATATCCAAATACTGTTTATATATCTCCCTGCCCAAATGATGAGGCACCGACTGCGGATATCCCAAAAACACCCTGTCCCCGGCAATATAGTTGTCGCCCGGCTTAAGTCTCTTATGAATCATTTCTGCGGAAATCCCGTTAAGGGGAAATTGTTTATGTAACATACCTTCCTCGCAATCTATTTTGACACGCGGTCATGTTTGCTTACTATGCAGATCATACACACACCTATGGTCAGAAACTCGGCAATCGGCACCACCATCCAAACCCCCGGAACCCCGGCAAATCGCGGCAATATGAAAAGACCGGCCACAATAAGTCCAAAAGTTCTAAAAAATGTTATTAATGCGGCTATTTTCCCGTTGGACATTGCTGTAAAGTAAGCGGCAACAAAAATATTTAAACCGCTGAACAGAAAACTGATGATGAAAATCGGAAAACCTTGCGCTGCTATTTCGTAAACTGCTGTTCCTCTGTCCGCAAAAACACCAATCAGGGCTGGATGATATATCATGATGGCCACAAACACCGAAACCGACATCACCGCAATAAACACATAGCTGTATTTTGTTACTTCTTTCATCTGAATTTTATTGTCTTCACCATACTTATAACTTATTACCGGTGCAACCCCCATCGAATATCCAATAAATAATGTTGTAAGCAAAAATTGTGAAAATATCATAATTGTTACTGCCGCAACCCCATCTTCACCCAAGAGATTCATCATGGTGAGATTAAAATACAGCGTTGTAACTGACATTGCCACCTGCCCCACCATACCGGAAGCCCCATTCTTACTGCTGTTTACAATTAATCCGAAACGAAATCGGAATCTTTTAAAATGAAGACCGTTTTTATTCCTGGCAAAGAAAGCAATCCCAATCAAAGAAGGAACCAGATATGCCAATCCCGTTCCCAAAGCCGCTCCGACGACTCCTATGTTAAGTATTACAATAAACAGATAGTCCAGCAATATATTGGTCGCACCTGCGGCAAAAATCGTAAACATGCCCAGCCTCGGTTTGCCGGCCGTAACAAATAAGCTTTGGAACAAGACTTGTAATATATTAGCCGGTGTAAATAAAAGCAAAACACCCAAATAATCTTTACAATAGTCATACAGCACATCGCTTGAACCAAGACCTAAAATAACCGGCCGGATAAACAAGATTCCCAGTACCGTAATAAGCACTCCGATTAAGGCTCCCGAATAAATCAATTGCGAAAAATCCCGACAGGCGCTTTCCTGATCACCTTGTCCTATTTTACGGGCTACAATAGCATTGCCGCCGGTTGCCAGCATAGTGCCAAGACCGACAATCAAACTTATGACCGGCGTAACGATATTGATTGATGACAGGGCATTTGTATTCACAAACCGGGAGACCAGAATAGCATCAACCGTCGTATATATCCCCATAAAAATCATCATTATAATTGTTGGTGTGGCAAAACGCAATAAAGGAGCCAATATAAAACGTTGTCCCAAAACATTGTCATGCGTACTTTCTATCTGCTGATCTTTACTATCCATCAGGATCTTCCTCTTTTGTCTTTCGTAATATAAATCTTTGCGTGGGGTATCCGAATTCAGTCAGATACTCATTTGTTTCTTCAAATCCTAATTCCTTAATAAGCTTCCGATATCCGATATCCGCTTTATCGCCTTCGCGATAGGTGGTAACACAAATATCTTTATTATACAAAAACTCATTTCGTATTATGGAAAGCAATTGTCTTTCTATTTTCTTTTGCTTGAACAACGGATGAATTGCGATAAATTCAATTTTTGCCATATCATGCTCCGTGATATCGTAATCAAATATTATCGCTGCGATAATAAGGGACTCCTCTCTGATGATAACGGCTCTTTTTTCCTCAATACTTTTTGTCAGGTTTTTTATATATTCATTAATATCAATCCCCGGATATCCGTCTATAACAAGCCAAAGCAACCTCAGCCACTCAAACATATCTTCTCTTTTGGCGAAGTCTATTTTCTGACACCAGTTGTCATTATCCAGATTATTGACTTCAAGGTTATAGCTTATCACATAAGGCAACTGCAGCGGATAAAAACTACTGTTTTGGCGGAAATAATGGGGAGGAGTCTTATACATCTCTTTAAATGTAAGCGAAAACGCTTGCTGGCTCTGGTATCCGCTAATAAGAGCTATTTCCAATATGGGCCGATCGGTATAAATCAAATTTCTAGCCGCTTCGGTAAGCCTTCTTCTGGTTATATAATTATTTAATGTAATACCCATCTCCTTACTGAATATCCTATGCAAATAGAATTTCGAGTAATTCAGACCGTTGGCAATTACCTCCAGATTCATTTCCTGATGCAAATTATCTTCAACATACCTAATAATTTTTTGAGTAATTTCAAAATTATACATTTTATGTTCCAATCATCATACTTTAACATATTTTTGCAAAACCTATTTCATAATTCTTGCTCAATTCTGCTTATTGCTTTATTATTAAATCTCATTTTTTGTATTTTCTAAATAATTCCTTTATTTTTATGTTTTCTCATCCATTTATTTTGTTTATTTGCGTTTCATAGCGTTTTGATTGTTCTTTCTGCATATAAATGCTCCCATCCGAAACTCTTCCTCAGACATGCGCCTGCATATCTCAAATCCGGCACCCTCTATCGCCGACCGATATTCCCACTCGCTAAACAATGATATCTTCTGATGGTGACGATATTCCTCCACTTGGCCATTACTGGCTATAATATGATACATATTGACTTCGACTTTGTTTTGATCACTTTTTTTTAAATCTTCCAAATAGCAGTAATGCAACGTATCTTTGTTTCCGGAACCTGTAATTGTGAGATCGCTGAATGTTTCCTGCGTATCCCAGGGTGTCAGGATCAGGATCCCTCCCTCGTCCAAACAATTACATGCACAGATAAGACCTGCCGCCATTTCCTGATAATTCTTGGCAAACCCGATGCTTCCAAATAAATTTACAGCAATTCCATATCTCTCCGGCAATATGAAGTCAAACATGTTCTTCTTATGGAATTTTCCTTCCGGAACATTATCCATGGCATTTTTTATCATCTTGCCACTGATGTCAATCCCTGTTACCGTAAAGTATTCTGACAGTTTTTTGGTTGGCACCCCTGTTCCGCAGCCAATATCAAGAAGATTCTTATTCGTCGACCGGCTGTATTCGTGATATATTTCTCTTATTAATGTTGCTTCTCTTTCATATACTTCGTCGTCAATGTACATTTCATCATAATAATCCGCAATTATGTCGAAGTCAATTTTCATTTTGTCCATCCTTTTTACTATTGTCTATTATTTGTTGATTTTTATTATATTTTGTCTTTTTTTAAAGTAGTATTATTGTTTATTTTACATTCAAAATATAATTGTGTCAATATAAATATATAATATGTATTATTCGAAGTATTTGAGATATCATGGTCGATATATGCGATATTTTCCATTTCGATTATTTATTGTCAAAATTATACATTATGTTTTAATGTTTATTTATATTTCTAACGAATTTAGCACTTATGTTATCACAAGCCGCGATTATAATCCCAATGTGCTATCCTGTCTTCTCAACTAAAAAGCTAAATCAGATTCCCTCATTTCCGAATCCGATCTAGCCCCATGTAATATTTATGCGGTTAACACACTTTTATTTTGCGTTAACTTATTATATGTCAAAATAAATGTCAGTACACTTCTGCCGGCCTTTCCGGGAACGGTATGATGATCCGGAAAACAAATTCCGTTCCCTCATAACCATAATTGCATTCGCCGTCATACTTTATCACTGATTTTCTGATATTGGCAATGCCGAATCCATGATCTTCGGCATTTTCTTTGGTTGACGGAAAACGGGTTCCGTAATCCGGCGCTTCCACGGGATTGCTCATCTTGATGACCAGAAAGCGGTTCTGGGCTTTGACTTTCAGGGAAATCCGCTTCTTGATGTCCTCCCGGCTGATCCTGACGCTAGCTTCAATCGCATTGTCAAACAGGTTCCCGAATATCGTGCTGATATCCAGAAGTTCCAGAAAGCTTCCTGACTGCATATCGACATCCAGCTGCACTTCTATGCCTTCCTTTTTGATGGTTTTCATCTTTTCTTTGATAATAATGTCCAGCATTTCATGGCCGGTACTATAAAAGTCCTCATAATCGGAGATCTTGCCAGAAAGCTTGCGGATGGCTTCCTTGGCCTGATCGGTCTGGCCGAGGTTGGCTTCCAGCAACAAGAGATGGTTTTTGAAATCATGGTAGATTTCCCTGATCTTTTCCTCCTCCACCAGTTTTTCCTGATAGTAGCTGTTTTTTAGCCGCAGCTCATACAGGGACTGTTCACGCTTATATTCAGCTTCTTTCATCTGGACGTAACGGCTTATTAAGCCGGTGTTAAAGATGAGCGCCAGGGAAAGGACGACCGAAGCAATAAATAAGGCAAGCGCCAGGTTCCGGTCCTCCATATGATAATAATTATAGCAGACAACAATCAGGATCAGCACGGAGGACAGGCCCGATGTCAGAAAAGAATAAATATCCCGGAAACGGAACTCCCGCCTATTTCTCAGCATATATTCAGCCGCGACAATAATGATAAAACTGATAACCTTCATCAGGATCACAATCTCCAGGTTGGTTAGTTCTTTATTCGCCATCACCACCGCATTGGGGTTCCGGCTTATAAAATACCATATTCCCATCCCGATGGCTTCTCCGCTTAACAAGGAAATAGCGAAGATAATCAGATAAAACAGCATGGATAATTTCGTAGTCTGATACACATAACTTCCTCCGAAGACAAAAAGCAGCAACATGAACATCAGCTTAAAATGAGCCGCGGTGTCAATTTCCGTCAGGAAGACAATCGATAAGAAATGAACAGCATATAATAAAAGCGGTTTCAGCCTGGAAGAATCCCGCTTCGGCAGATTTTTTAAAATAAAATACATAAAATATGTTTCTGCTCCGGTTACGGCAATATCAGTGGCATAATACATCATGGTTCCGTTCATAGCCTGTCCCCCCAATAGGCTGCCAAGTCTTCCATAAATTTCTTTTTCCTCTGCTTGCTGATTGGCACGGAACCGCCGGATGTCAGCTTTGCTTCCAGTTTTTCCACTGCCTCTACATAAAAAAGATTAACCAAAAAGCCGGAATGGCTTCGGGAAAAACCATGCGGCGAGAGTTCTGCCTCCACATCGCGGAGTTTCTTATAGCAGACAATACGGTCCTGATCGGTATGGATCAGGAGGTTCCGGTTGTAGGTTTCGATATATTGCAAGGATTTGAGCATGATCCGGTAAGTACCGGCATCATTTTGAACTGCCCAGAATACTTCGTCCCGTTTTTTAATGCTGCCGAGCCAGCGGTCCAACTCGGCCTTCAGGACATCATAGGGAAGCGGCTTAACCAAATAGCTAAGCGCTTTGACAGAGTAACCGCTTACCGCATGCTGGATCATGGATGTCAAAAAGATAATATCGACGCCTTCGTCTTTTTTTCTGATTTCCTCCGCCGTCCGGATACCGTTCAGACCGGGCATCCGCACATCGAGAAAAATCAGGTTCAGTTTTTCCGTCCGGGCTTCCAGCAGCTGCCGGCCTTCACCAAATCTGATTATCTTAAATGGTTCCCCGGCTTCCTCGGCATAGCGCATCAGGGCCTTTTCCAGCCAGTCCAAAAAATCTGCTTCGTCATCACAGATAGCAATTGTATACATATTTATACCCCGTTTATAGTGCTTTTCGGTAGATCTGTTCCAGTTCCGCCACCGTAAAATGGTAGGCGGTGTTACAAAAATGACATTTTACCTCGATAGTTTTCTTATCATGGATCATGGCTTCGAGCTCGGTTTTACCGGTACTGATCAATACCTTCTCTACCCGTTTCTTGTCGCAGTTACAGTAGAACACGGGCTCGGTCACATCGGTGACGACCGGGGCCATGTCAGGCAAAAGCTGCCGGAGCAGGTACTCAGGATCGGCACCCTGTTCCAGGATGTGGGTGACAGACGGCAGGCCGGACAAGTTTTCTTCCAGCTTCTGAATGACAGCGTCCTCGGCAAAAGGCATGACCTGGATAATAAAGCCGCCCGCACATTTGACGGTATTATCGCGTTCCATCAGTACGCCCAGCCCGACCGCTGAAGGAACCTGTTCCGAAGCCGCGAAATAATAAGTCAGGTCCTCGGCAATCTCGCCGGTCTTCAGTTCCGTCCGTCCGGAATAAGGCTCCTTGAGACCCATGTCTTTGATTACCTGAAGCCATCCCCGGCCTACTGCGCCGCCGACATCCAGCTTGCCGGCCCGGCTCGGCGGGAGCATGACCTGAGGGACATTGGCGTACCCCTTGACCCGGCAGCGACTGTCCGCAGTTACGGTAAGCCCGCCGATCGGACCGTCGCCCTTGACCTGCAGGGTAAGAAGATCCTTTTCGCCCTTAAGCGTCATCCCCATCATCGCCCCTGCTGTCAGCAGCCGTCCCAAGGCCGCCGCGGCAACCGGGCTCAGGTCATGAACTTGCCTGGCCGTTTCCGCCATCTCTCTGGTTGTAGCGCAGAATATCCGAAGCTGTGTGTCAGCGGCGGTCGCCCTGATTATTTTATCTGCCATTGTTTTCCTTCCTTAATTTTCCTAGTAAAACGCCTGATTAGCGCTTCGCTGGCATGATTGCTATCTGTTGTCTTCGATTGTCATAGTACTTCGATGAGCATACTGAAAGAGTGACTGTCAACCGAAGCCGGCAGTTGAGGCAGCGCTTCTTTTCAGCTCTAAGATTTTCTGGGACGGGGCATGCGAAAGGTCTTTCCGAAATTCAGTTAATAACCAGATCCCTTATAATTGGTACCCTTTGCTATACAGATATTTTTCAATTAAATCAATTAGTTCTTCAGCAATATCCACTTGTACATTTAATCTCGTCTATATTCCTTTAAAATGTTATCCATTTCTGTTTTCACTGCCATAACAGTCATGTTATCACCTACCATCTATATTAATTATATCCAAAAATAATTTAAAATCAACACTCTAATCAATTTTGCAGATTCCATTAAAACCACAGAGAATTCTATCAATTAGACCTTTCTAACCTATTTCGCTACATACCCCTCCAGGTCAATCAGCATCTGCCCCTCTTCTCCCTGCAGCCATTCGGCCACTTGGTTGGCCGGGCTGTCCGGTGCCTCGTCTTTTCTGGTGACAACATAAAAATCATGAACCAGCGGATAAGTCCCTTGTTGAATGGTCTCTTTCTCCGGCATGACACCGTCAACAGCCAGGATTTTTACATTGGGGTCCTTTTTCATTTCCGTCACATAGTAAAAAACATTATAACCCAGGGCGTAACGGCCGGTATCGAAATCCGACACAGCGGTAAGAAGCCCTCCCGACTGAAGACGCATAGCCTCCGGATCTTTGCTCGTATCCGGGGCACTGCCATCATCCTGACCGGTTATCGCACAGCCACATAACGTCATCGTGATTATGACCACTGCCCTTATCGGGATTCGTCGTAAGTGATTCATAAGATAGCCCTTTTCCATATGGTTCCATCGCCCTCCTCATATGCCAATAATTGTATTATAACAAGAAATACTAAGGGTATCCACAATAATTTAGAAAGCATTAAAATGACTAAATTATTACAAATATTGGATATATAATTAGATAATTGGTATATATTGACATTTATTTTTATTCAATATATAATATTTTGTAAAAAGGAGGAATTTCATATGCACAAAAAAATCAAGAGCACCAGCTTTAAACTCCACATTCTTATCTTAACGGTAATTCTTGTTGTAACTATTCCATCGTGGAAAAGCTTGGCGACAGAAGTAGACACAAGTAATTACGATTATTTACCGGTATCAGATTTACCCACATTTTCCCCATCAGAAATAGTAAATATGAATATTGCCGATTTTGTGGTGACAGATATCTCCGATGCCACTCCGCCGGCTAGTCAGAACCGGGCCGCCGTCGATGCCGGTTTGTATGGCATATATCTTGTCAGAATGAATGCCCCGGGAGGCACCGTATCGATGACTTGCACATTAGATCCTGCTTCTGTCGTTCATTTCGCTCTGGATGTGTCGATTGCATTCTCGAATGAATACAAAATGTATCTATATGAAGTGGCGGACGACGGTACCATTCTGGCCCAAGTTGATGCTTGTGAATCGCTCACAAGGCTAAGTGATACAGTAATCGGAAACGTCGGGATCGTGAATGACAGTACTGTTAGCAAGAAATATATGATATATATAGAAGCAACAGTCGATTCGACGGAAACGATGGCAATTTTTTGTGCAATTAACGAAACTACTGACAATAACGAGGCTAATGAACATGCTGCCAATGCAACAGAGATTGTCCTGGAACCCAATGGTATCACGCAACTCAACCCTTACTGGGATACCAGAGTCGATAGCGACTGGTATCGGTTTCAGATACCGGTTGATGCTACATATAGCAATTTTACCGTCGACTGCTATAACGCTGCTTCTATAGCACGTTCAAAAGATGTTTTCGCTGTGTTTAAGTTGAGCGACGACGGCAGCCTGGATCTGGTGGAGGCTGCCGAAGAAGGACGTATCTTTGCGGTATCACCCGGAGAAACATATTATGTGAATGCGTATAATGCTTATAACAGTAATATAAGTGGCGAGCTGGTTGGTAATTATAACCTATACTTAATGCCGGTAGGTGATCCGGGAATCATCTTAACCGACTATGACGGAGTGGAACTGCCCAAAGCTAATTTAGGCAACCAGGGAAGCAGATATTTGATAACGGATGATATGTATCTTATTAATACCTATGTTAATGGTGTCGGCGAGACAACTACAGATTTAGTAGTAATGGAAGTCAGGAATTTAGACAACAATGATTATTATGAGGATGGGTCACTAACCGGACATGATGGCTTTTTGTCATGCAGTACCTATCTTCCCCAAGTGACCGGGTCGCGACAATATATAGATACGAAGACACCGCAACAAATTTACTTTTATGACCATGGGCAGATTACTGTCAAAAAAGCCGACGGTACCATAATTGACAGCATAGATGTTTACTTAGTGGAACATTCGGAACCGATTATCACGGCTGATTATGTGGAAATTACTAGTTGATCCGGGGGGGAATATGTTACCTATGAGGAACGAAGATATCAGGTCGGCGACACCGCTACCCTGACTGTTAACGGTAAAGCTAAGAAAGCAGGTAATCCAGCAAAGTATGCTTGGATAACAGTTACCATTACAAATGAGTTTTGGTTTACAGATGAACCAGCTACAGTAAGGGTATTGACGGACAGTGAAGGGAATTTTACTGCAAAACTGTCGCCGGGACAAGCTGCGGGACAGCATAAGTATATTTCACTCGTTGGCATTACATATCATTATGACGAAGGAACATTGACTGTGCAGTCCGGAACGGCATCTACTGTGGTCGACTTGTACATACGTGGGCTTATTGAATATCCTACTCAATGAACTGAAGAAGCACTTATCTCATTAAAATACTAATATCTCACATGCGGTAGCAATTACCATTTTGCGGCATTACGGCAATCGTAAAGGTGGTTTTTGTTACCGCATAAGATATAGTTTTATGTAACCGGCGCTTTCCCGCCTTCCTTGGCAATCACGAATATACGCTCGCTTTCCTCACCAGCCGCCTCACCAGTAATACTGTCAAAAGCTGTAATAAACTCCATGCCCGCCTGCCACAGCAGTCCCTTCATCTGTTCCAGCGTATACCCGCGCTGATAATGGTTTTCCTGAAAACAGCGGTAGCGGCCGTCGGGCTCTTTCACAAAAAAAGTCAGCTCGTATTCATTGACCTTCCGGTCCTCGTCATAATAATTATCCCAGATAAAACTGCACTCCTCGCGGTTTTCCGCAATCGTTGTATCGCCGATCACCTCTTTATACTTATACACCGTATTAAAATCAAAGATAAAAATACCGCCGGCATAAAGATAATTATTGATCAGCCGGAAAACATAGGCAACTTCCTGCTCCGACAGCAGATAATTTAACGAGTCACAGATGCTGATTACCGTACCGACCGTGCTGTACAGCTCCAAGTCCTGCATCCTCTGGCACAGATAAAGGATCCGGCTTTCCGCCAAAGCCTTTTTGCTCATGGCAACGGTCAGCATCTCTGCCGAACTGTCGATCCCGATGCAGTCATACCCCATATCTTCCAGCATCCCGGTAAGCGTTCCGGTTCCGCAGCCAAGGTCAAGCACCAGATTGGCTTCCGTCTCCGCACCATGTTTCACCGAAATCCCATACTCCTTGATCCAGCCGTCGATCAGCCGGCACCATTCATCATAGGGAGCCTCCGCCATGAAAATATCATAAATCTCAGCAAAATCTTCATACATCCCGTCTGCCAATCCTTTTTCCTCCGCATCCATGCCGCCTTCGCTGTTTTCCTCATCCCACCGCACTGACCGGACAAGTCAATGCTTCAGATATCCTTCCAGAAAATCCAGCAAGCTCTTCATCTCTTCCTCTGTACCGATCGTAATCCGCAGGTAGTTGTCGATCCGGGGCCGGTTCCAGTACCTGACATAGATGCCGTGTTGCTTAAGTGCCTGAAACAGCTCTTCGGCCCTGCTTTCTTCATGGGTGGCAAACACGAAATTGCCCTTTGAGTCCGGAAAAGAAAAACCCAGCTTGCGCAGTTCATCCTTGACTGCTTCTCTGGTAGCGATGATTTTCGCTGTCGTGGAGCGAAAATAAGCTTCGTCTTTGACCGCTTCAATGCCCAGCTCCAAGGCCGGCCGGTTAAGCGTGTACGAATTAAAAGAAAATTTCGCGGCCCGCAGGTAAGCAATCAGTTTCTTATCCCCCATCGCAAAGCCGATCCGCATCCCGGCCATGGCGCGGGACTTGGAAAAGGTCTGTACGACCAGTATATTGTCATATTGGTTAATCAGCGGCAGACAGCTGGTTCCGCCAAAATCGATATAGGCCTCGTCGATAATCACGACACTGTCACGATTGGCCCGAAGAATGTCTTCAATCAGTTCCTGACTCTCTTCCACACCGGTGGGGGCATTGGGATTGGGAAAAATAACCCCGCCGTTTTCCCCATCATAATCCTCTCTCACAAGGCGAAACTTATCATCCAAAGGCTTACGTTCATACGGGATCCGGTAAAGATCGGCCCAGACGTCATAAAAAGCATAAGTAATGTCCGGAAAAAAAATCGGCCTGCCAGAATTGAAAAAAGTCAGAAACGCCATCGCCAGGACATCATCTGAGCCGACACCGACAAAAACCTGGTCGGCGCAAATCCCATAATAATCCGCCAGTGTCTGGATCAGGCCTTCCGCATCGGGATCGGGATACAGACGGAAGTCGGCTCCGTTCAGCTCTGCGGCCTTGGCAATTACGCCGGGTGCCGGAGGATAAGGACTTTCATTGGTATTCAGTTTGATGATGCCGGCCCGGTCCGGCTGTTCTCCCGGCACATAGGGCGTCACTGTCCTGACATTCCGCTGCCAGCTCATATCCTGTATCCTCCTTGATTTTATGCTTGGCTTGCCGACAAGATTTCCCTCTTGCTGATTTGACTCACCAGCGATATTCTCGTCTTTCACAGACTAACCAGCGGTATTTTCTTCTTTCACCGACTTGGCAGCGATACTTTCGTCTTTCACAGACTCGACCGCCTGCTGCCGGTATTCCTCAGCTTTCTCTTTCATCCCCAGGGCTTCGTAACATTCCGCCAAGGCCGTCAGCGGTATGATGCTGCTACATCTGATGTTCAATATACAGGGGGTCTCAAACGCGGCATTATAGAACCAGACCGCCGCTTCATGATAATCTTTTTTATCCATATAATACTGCCCCAGCTCACAGCAGATCTCACTGCTGCCTTCGCTGCCGACATCTTTGATGGCGAACTTGAAAAATTTGTGGACGTCGTTCCGTAACCGGGCCGCCCTTGCCACCACGCAGGAAGCTTCCTTTATTTGATCCAGGGTGTAACTGGTATTCACTGCCGATTCCTCAAAAAAAGCCTCTGCACACAGAAAATCTTCTTTTTCTCCCGATACGTACAGTTCCTTGGCGTATAAATTGTGCATCCGCGGCGAAAGTACCTTGCCCCCGGCAATCATCCGCTCAAAAGCCTGGATGTCCCTGGACGTATGGCTCTCCTTGGGCAGGTGCCGGATCTCGATTTCACTGTCAAACACCACCGGCTCCAGCCTGACGGTCTCATGAATCGGTTCGATCCAGACGAAGCTGCGGGTTCTTTTAAATAATTTCGGCCGGTATTCACGGTCGAAATTGTAGATGGTTCCGTGCTCAAGCTGATTGGCATAGTACATCTGGACGATTTCCACGTCCTCCGTGAGCACCTGCTTCAGCTCCTGAAAGCGGCTGCGGTTTTCCTCGTCCAGCACTTCATCGGCATCCGCCGAATAGATATAATCACAGGAAGCCTTGGAAAAGGCATAATTCCTTGCGGCGGCGAAATCATGAACCCACGTGAAATCAAACAGCTGCCCGGTATATCGGGCAGCAATCTCCTTGGTTTTATCGGTAGAACCCGTATCGACGATAATGATCTCATCCATCAGGTCAGAAACCGAGTCAAGACACCGCGCCAGGATATCCTCTTCATTCTTGACGATCATACAAAGACTTATTGTAACCATATTCCTCCTATATAGCCCTGCGCATACCCCTGATCCTATGCATGTTTCAGTGAATTTAACCGAATACGATTACCGTAATGCTATAGAACCTTGGACAAAAACTCCTTAAGCCGGGCGCTTTGCGGATTCCCGAAAAACTCTGCCGGGGTGTTCTCCTCCACAATATTCCCGTCATCCATAAACAGCACCTTGGTTCCTACCTCTCTGGCAAAACCCATTTCATGGGTCACGACCGCCATCGTCATGCCGCTTTCCGCCAGATCCTTCATGACATCAAGAACCTCTCCTACCATCTCCGGATCTAACGCTGAGGTCGGTTCGTCAAAGAGCATGACCCGGGGATTCATCGCCAAGGAGCGGACGATGGCGATCCGCTGCTTCTGGCCTCCGGAAAGCCGGCTGGGATAAACATTGGCCTTTTCCTTAAGCCCCACCCGTTCCAGCAGCCGAAGCGCATTTTCGGAGGCCTCCGTCTTATTCATCAGCCCGGTTTTGATCGGAGCCAGCGTAATATTGTCCATTACCGTAAGGTTATTAAAGAGGTGAAAGTTCTGAAACACCATGCCCATCCGCATCCTGACTAAGCGGATGTCGGTTTTCTTCCGGTCTGTGCCGGGACCGCTGATCTGGCGGCCCTCAAACCAGATCTCTCCTTCCGTAGGCCTTTCCAGCAAGTTCAGGCAACGTAAGAACGTGCTTTTCCCGGAGCCGGAAGGGCCGACGACGACGATTTTTTCTCCGGTCTTAATATGATAGCTGATCCCCTTCAGCACGAAAATGTCGTTTTCAAACTTCTTACACAGATTCTTAACGATTATCACTTTGACGCAGCCTCCTCTCTAGTTTACCCAAAAGAATAGTCAGTATCTTAATGATAATAAAGTAAATCATCGCCGAGATAATCAAAGGCGTAAATGCTTCATACGTACGCGAAGCAATCTGATTGGCGATACGGGTCAGGTCACTGAGGCCGACATAGCCCACAATCGCCGTTTCCTTGAGCAGGACGATGAATTCATTGCCGATCGGCGGCAGGACATTTTTGACCGCTTGCGGGATTACGACATGAACCATCGTCTGTCCTCTTGTCAAACCGAGCGAATGGCCCGCTTCTGTCTGCCCTTTGTCCACCGCCAGAATGCCGGCCCTGATGATCTCCGCGACATAAGCCCCGCTGTTAATCCCAAAGGACAGCACGGCAATCAATACCTTATTATTGTTGTTAGCCATAATCGCAAAATACATAATCATCAGCTGCAATACCGACGGCGTCCCGCGGATAATATCAATATAGATATTGGCTATCACCGTAAAGACGGTTTTCTTGCCGTTCCACCTGACGGAAAGCTTCATAAGCGCCAGTACCGTACCGATCAGCAGACCTAAGATACCGGCAAAAAATGATATCTGCAAGGTCACGCCAAGGCCGCCGAAGTAAAGCTTCCAGCGGTCCGCAGTAATAAATGCTGCCTCAAACTTATCCCACATCTCACTATTCCTTCCCATCGTATGCAAAACGCTTGCTATGAAAGCACTGCTTCCATAGCAAGCGGGATAGCAAATCTTGCTTATCGGTTACTGCTCAATATAGGTCTGCACCAGTTCGTCAAACGTACCGTCTTCAATGATTTCCTTCAATGCCCCGTTGATCTGGTCAGCCAGTTCGGTATCGCCCTTTGGCAGCGCGATGGCATAATACTCCATAGCAAACCCGAACTGCGTACCGTCCAATGCTACCAGTTCATCCGAATATTGATCGGCAAATACCTGGGCCGGGTTCTGATCAAGGATCACACAGTCTACCCTCCCGTTCAGCAGATCATTGACGGCATCGACAGGTTTATTGAACTGGGCCGGCGTAGCCCCGGCAATCTCATCCTGAACAATGAAATCGCCTGTAGTTCCCAGCTGCACGCCGATGGTCTTGCCTTCCAGGTCGGCCGCCGTGGCAATATCCGAGCCTGCCGGGACGATCACATATTGTAACGCCTCATAGTAAGGATTGGAGAAATCCACCATCTCAAGCCGTTCTTCTTCAATGGTCATTCCCGCTATGGCAACGTCGATCTTCGTTCCGATAGCACCTACCAAAGAAGCAAACTCCAGATTCTCAATCTGAATTTCCATCCCAAGCTTGTCGGCAATTGCGTTAATCAGGGCAATGTCGAAGCCTTCCGGTTCGCCGCTGTCTCCGATATACTCAAAAGGCGGAAACTCGGCATTGGTTCCTACGATAAGAACTTCTCCTGTCGTCTCGTCTCCTTGCCCGCAGGCTGTCAGTAAACTAAAACTTACAACAAGGGTCAATGCTGCTGCTACTATTCTTTTCATGGTACTGCCTCCCTTTATGAACGGCATAAATATACTGCCGATACTGATTTACTCAGATTATGTTATTCGTAGCTTACCATGTTTTCTAACCAAAATCAATATTGAATCAATATTTAAACCGCATTTCCTTCTCTACGGACAATGAAAACTTTC
>QMCD01000260.1_pt1 | contig 44565 bp, 64 predicted proteins | sample 1821841 | NCBI WGS metagenome assembly QMCD01 (sample SAMN01991225, study PRJNA193472) | Termite gut metagenome, whole genome shotgun sequencing project. | isolation source: worker | host: Macrotermes natalensis
AGTATGGAAAATAAGAGGAAGAATTAGTAACTATTTAAAAACAAGGAATAATTATTATAAAAATGTACCTTACAGATTAGAACAACCAATAAAAACAGATATTAATATTACTTTAGGTGAAACAATAGAAGATGTAAATATTGATATATTAGGTGATATATTAGAACAAGAGTTATACAATGAAAGTGAAATAAAAATACAGCAATTTTTAAATACTTTAACTGTTAGAGAATATACATTTATACGATTAAAATTAAATGGTATAAAACATGTTGATATCGTACAAGAAATGCACATATCACATAGTTATATTTATAGGTATAAAGATAGTATCAAAGAGAAATGGTTAAAATTTAACAATAAATATTGTAACACAAATGTAACATAAAATTTTTTAAATAGGGGTTTACAAATTCAGAGTTATAGTTTATAATAGTATTAAGGTTAAATAAATTTAATAAAGCCCTTAGTGCAGGAGGTTAATAAGATGGAATACAATAAAAGTAAACAATTAGGAAAAACATATCTTTACACTTTTGATAATTTATACGAGTTTTATACTTACTGTAATGAAACACCATTTAATGAAGTATTTTGTAATGAAAGAGACAGGCAAAGTATACACGGTTCAGAACGTTTTACTGGTACAAGTAGTTATAAAGAGGCAGTAGACTTAATGAGAAATGGTTGGACAGAAAAATCAGAAGAGTTAACCAAAACTCTAAAAGCATTAGAAGGTGGAAAGGTACAATCAACTATGAAGTTAAGAGATATAATTGGCGTTCAGGGATATCAACCAATAATACCAAACTACTTAAATAACCAACCAAATGCAATGGTGAGAAAACAAATGCAACCAGTAAAACAAAGAGTAATAACGTTAAATAAAGCCATAGATTATAATTCAATGGTAAGTACAGAAACTATAGTTGCGGAAAGCATAAAAGCTTTGCAAGTAATCAAAAAGTTAGAAGCACAAGGATTAAGGATAAATTTAAATTTACTTTGGGCGGTAGACTGTTGCTCGGGTGGTAAGGAAAAAGATTTAACAAAAAGGATAGCAATAAAAATTAAATTAAAAAATGCAAATGAAAAACTTAATATCAGCAAATTAACTTATCCTTTGGTACACTCGAGTATGTTAAGGCGCTTAGTATTTAGATTTTTAGAAGTTTGTCCAGATACACCAAGAAATATACTAACCGGATATGGTTGGCCATCGTATAGCAATTACAATAAAGTGCCGGATACATCAATAGTACCTAAAGGAGAATATTATATACCAGCTATCTGGAATAAAGAGGTAAAGAGCATAAGCAGTTTAAGTGATATATAAAATATACAACTAAGTTATATAATAAACCAGTTTATTTAGTAAAATTAACATATAGAAAAGTGTTTACAAATACACTGGTTTATTATATAATATAAATAGGTTAAGGGAATACCTTAATACTAAGCCCTAAGAATAGGAAGGAGAATAAAAATGGCTACAATATTAAACCAACCGGTAAGTTTTAGAGTAATAAAAATTGAGGAGCACGAAAAAGAGGAACACGCAAGGATAACGGTACAGTTTAATAATAGCACTGAGTATGATACGTATACAAGGAAATATTTTAAAGAGGATGCGTTAATAAATTCAGTAATAATTGACGGTTGTAAGGTAAAATTTAGTTTTAGATATACTCATGTATATGATATAATAAGGGTGTATGATACAGCTGGAGTTAAAAAGCTTAAATCAAATAGTAGTAAAAAGAATGGCAAGATAAATAAAGAAGAAATTTCAAAGGTAGTAAAAGAACTAGAGGATAAGTTAGAAGGCAATCCATGGAACGTGCAAGAGGCCACTCCGGAGGTTGCAGGAGAGACAGAAGAGCAAGCGGTAGTAGTAAACCTCATGGAAGTGGTTGAAGCTAATCAGGAAGCTCTAGAGTGTAAAGACAGCATAGAGGAAAATTCAGAAGAAGTAGACAACTACGAATGGCCGGTACAGCACAACAAGTACAATGACATTAAAGCTTGTATGGAAGTAAATATACCAGTATACTTAGTAGGGCCGGCTGGAAGTGGTAAAAACTTTACAATAGAGCAGATAGCGGAAGAATTAGGTTGGAACTTTTACTTCTCAAACAGCATACAACAAGAGTATAAGTTAACTGGTTTTATAGATGCAGGTGGTAAATACCACGAAACAGAATTTTACAAAGCTTGCACGGATGAAAATGACTGCATATTTTTCTTAGATGAAATAGATGCAAGTATACCAGAAGTTTTAGTATTATTAAATGCAGCAATAGCAAATGGATACTTTGAATTTCCTATGGGTAAAGTTACATTAGATAAAGTACACTTTATAGCAGCAGGCAACACAGTAGGAAACGGTGCAGATGACATGTATACAGGCAGAATGGTAATAGACCAAGCAACACTCGACAGGTTTGCAATAATAGAATTTGATTACGATACAGAGATAGAGTTACACTTAACAAAGGGTAACAAAGAGTTGGTAGAGTTTATACATCAGTTAAGAGAAGATAGTCAAAGTAAAGGCATAAGAGTTACATTTAGCTACAGATGTATGATGATGGTTACTAAACTAGAAAGTACAGGTATGGAAATCGTAAAAATAATAAAAATGGCGGTAGTAAAAGGATTAGACAAAGACACGATAAATACATTACAAGCTAATGGCTATAGTAAATACCACGTAGCATTAAATAATTTAAAGGTAGCGGCCTAACAAGGCCGCTTTACCCCCTTAAAGTTTTAAATAAAGGGAGGTTAATAAAATGTTATATGGCTATCCATTAGTACCGCATATATTTAATGAACATACAATACCAAGGTGTAAATTAAAATGTGGAGTAATGAGTGATGAAAGGCATGATATTTGCTGTATTGTTTGTTCAGAATACCAAAGGTGTTCTAAGGTTTGTGACAAAACAATGACAAGGTGTTTTTATAAAAAGTAAAAGGAGGATAACAATGTCAATTAAAATGAGGAATAACAAAGAAGAGGGAACAAAGTGTAATGTATGCTTACAAGAACAAAAAGAAGTGTTAAGAATGTACGATATATTATTTGGAGATTGTAAAATAATAATTAAAATTTGTGATGAATGTGCAGAAGAGTTATTTAGAAAAGTATTAAAAGCAAACGTAGAGTTGCAAGGAGCAACAAAAACAAGCAGAGAAATACAAATAATTAACAAACGTAATAGGATAAAAAAGGGCACCGATTGGATAAAAGGAGCTGAGTAGCCAGTGGCCGTAAACTTTAAAAAAGCAAAGTTTCAAGGAAGGTATGCGAATTGGAATAGTAAAACCCAAATTAGTTATTTACAACGTAGGATTATAGTATACAGTATTCAATACTACAAATTAGACAGTAGTTGTATAACGGATAAAGAATTTGATAGTATATGTGAACAGTTAGTTGATTTAATGTGGGAAACTGATATAGAGGAATTAGAGAAAACTCAATATTGGTATTGTATGTTTGACTTTGATGGTAATACTGGTTATGATTTATGGGATAGGTTACATGCAGGTGACAAGGAATATTTAGAAAATATGGCACAAAGAATATTAGATTTATGGTATAGTGATAACAACGTACAAAAGTATAAAAATATGCGTAAAAGGAGGAATAGTTAGTGATTGATAGTATAAAATCAAAAAGCATAAAATTGAAAGACTTACAGAATAGAGTATATTCAGGAAAACAGTGCATAGCATTTAATTTAGTTTTAGAGAACAAAGAACTGGAAAATAGTGAACAATTAATATTACAATATGTAAGAAATGTAAATGACTTAACGTTGTGGAATGTAAGGTTAATTTTAGAAAGAAAAACAATTTATGAAAATACAACTATATATGATATAGGTTATAGTGCTTATAGCATAAATATAGATTTAGTTAAAGTAGCAATGATAGGCTTGACATATTTACAAACTGAAATAAAACAAGAGTTACAAAGAAAGATTAACATTGATTTTATGGTAGGCGAAGTATTAAATTAATGAGGAGGTTAATGATAAAATGTTAGAAAATAAAAAATTAAAAATTGATAACAACAGAATAATTGCAGAAGCAAATTACATGATAAAAACAGGTTGTACAATAAGAGTATGTGCAAAACATTTTGGATTAAGTAAAAGTACAATTCATTTAGATATGTCAAAACGTTTAAAAGAGATTGACAACAAATTATGGCAAATAGTACAATGCGTAATTTATGAAAATAAAAAAGAAAGAGCAAAGCGCAGTGGAATGGCAACAAAGAAAATTTGGTTAAGTAAAGTTGGTGGTAAATATGAAAAGGCCAAATAAGTTTTGGCGTAAGAATGAGAAGGAGGTAAAAATGCCAGCAAAAAGTAAATATCCTAAAAGAGATTATAGATATAAAAGATTATCGCATATATGGCAAGACATTAAAACGAGATGTTATAATGATAAAAGTAAACCATATAAATATTATGGATATTTAGGCATAAAAATGTGTCAAGATTGGCATGATAGATGCAAATTTATAGAATGGGCTTTAAATAACGGATATGAAGATAATTTAACTATAGATAGAATAGATTCAACCAAAAATTATAGCCCTGATAATTGTATGTGGGTTACACAGTCTGAAAATACAAGAAATATGGCAAAAAGTTATAAAGGTGGTAGGCCAACATCTGTAAAATGTAAATGTATTGAACTTGATATGATATTCGATTCTGTAAAAGAAGCATCTACATTTACTGGTATTGCAAGAGGAACAATTAGTGATGCGCTTAATTGTAGGTCTTGGCAAGCCGGTGGGTATACTTGGTGCTATTTATGAAAAGGAGCACAAAATGGTACAGAAAAAATGAAGCAGAAACATTAAAAAGTATTGGGCTAATTCCAAGCCCAAATTCTGGCTCAGGTTGGATATTTAAGTCAGACGGATACAATGATTATATACAAGCAGAACTAAAAAGCACAGATGCACAAAGTTATAGAATACAAAAGTATGACTTATTTAAACTTGAACATGAAGCAAGTAAGGCACATAAGTTACCATTATTTGTACTACAGTTTTTAGACAGTAACGAGTTATATTTTATAATAAAACCCGAATATTTGCAAGAATTAGCACAATATATAGAAATTGGCAAAAATAGTACAATTCAACCAAGTGAAGAATATATTAATATTAAAGACATTAAACAGAAAAAAGTAAAACAAATAAAATCAAGTAGTAATAGCAAACAACTTTATAGGGAAGAACAAGAATCGAGATACAAAAAGGAGCGTTCAGCTTTATGAACAAAATAAAACAAGAAACGTTTTATGATGAAGTTATGGAAGAGTATAAAAAAGCAATGGAAAAGTTTAACCAAAAGGTTTATGATGAGGCAATTAAACGAATAGAAAAAATAACCATAGAAGCAGCAAAAGCAACTAAAGACTTTGCAATAATATATATAACAAAAGATGAGTATGAAATGTATAACAAGATAAGAGAATATTTTATTAGTCAAGGGTTTGGGTTAGAAGAATCAACTGGTACAGTTAATTCAGCTTATAAAGCAATAACAAAATTAACATGGTATGGTAGCATAGTATAAAAGTAAAATGGAGGATTAGTAATGGGGATAGTAAAAGTAAAGCAGGTAGTAACATATGGAGGGCATAGCATAACAGCTAAAGGGATAATAAATTTTACACTTAAAGCAGACTATTCAGAATTAGTAAATACAATAAAATTAATGCAAATGTTAAATAATGACATAAACATAAAAGCTAAGTTACCAGATAAAAAAGCAATAGCGTTAGGCAGTTTTAGGATAAAACAAATTAACATAGATAGTGATGGTGAAAGCTTTATAAAGTTTACAGGGTTAAGTGACTATATTGAAACAGATAATTTAAATCAAATGCCGTTAGAATCAGATGACTTTAAACTTTTTAGTGTAATGTATGAATGTGAAATAGAAGAGGAAAATAAAAATGAAAATTATGAAGGTGAGGAATAATAAATGTCGGAACGTAAACCAAAAGTAACTTATACTGAAATAGCAAGACTAGAAGTAACACCAACTAGAAATATTGTGATTAGTGCTTGTTCGCAAGGTGGATATACTATAGCTCAGCAAGTAGCTATAACCGAAAGCCCGGGTAAAGTAACAAATATATTTATGAAGGGTGCAATACGCTTAGAGGGGTTAGAGGGTTTAATAAAATTAAGAGATGCTATTAACCATACGATAGCTGTTGAGAATGGAGAATACAAAGAAGTTTTACCATTTGAAAGTGTTGAAGATGATGAAGAGTGGGATAACATAGAGCCTGAGGGCTGGGAGTAAAGTTAAGTATACAAAATATACAAGTAAATAGGTAAAATAACTTAATTAGTTGTATAAAATTTTTATTAAAAACCTATTTACAAATACCGTAAAGTGTGATAAGATATAAATAGGTTAAAGGAAGAGGCCAGTCGCCAAAGGAAAATACCAGGTCAACCTGGGGCGGCAGAAACTAACCGGTGCGAGGTTAGTAAAAAGCAGTCAGGGAGATTGTTGGTGAAATAACACCACAAAGATGCCGGGGCAAATGAGTGAAGAAACCCCTATGGCTGGTACACCCTTTAATCTAACAAATAAAAAGTCCTTAGAGGGGGAAGTAAAGTGGAAAATAAAAATTATTGTTTTACAAAGTCAGTAGCATTAGCAAAAGGTGGTTATAGCAAGGAAACATATTTTATCATAAGTGAGGTAACTTATAATTTAACACAAGCTTTGGAAGTTTTAATTACAAGTGGTAAAGATAAGAAAGAGGCTATACAATACCTTAACACATTAAAGAAAGAACAAAGAGTATTTTAATTAATAAACAAAATCCCTAAATGTTTTATAGAATGTTTAAAGAAAATATGGTTGAAGAAATAAGTTTATTAAGTAAATCAAAAGCAGTTAAACTTAAAAAAGAAATTAGTGAAAATTGTAAATACGGAAGCGGTTGTCAGTTAAACATAATGATGCAAGAAAGTATTTACTATAAATCGAATATTGAAAAATTTAGAGAAGTTTGTAAAAACTACGGTATTAAGAAATAATAAAACATAACCTGAGCTATCGGGTATACGGGCTAAAATAAAATATGGGCTAAGACCCCGAATATTAAGGAGGCCAAACATGGCAAAAGGTGAAAGAAAAGTAAAGAGCTATACGTTAGCGGAAGCAGTAGAAGTAATAGTTAAAGGCAATGACATTGCGGCAATAGCAGATATTGGTAAGAGGTTTCCGTTAGCTACAATGGCACTAATTAAGTTAGCGAGTAAAGCTCCAAGTGAATTAGTATTTCTAATGTCAGGCATGCCAGATTATATGACATTACAGAAAATGAATGGTGGACTAAAAAGAGTATACCTTGGGGATGAGGATGCCGATTCTGACGCTCCCGAGGACGCTGGTGAAACGGAAGAGGATGAGGTAGAGGTAACCCCTAAGAAAGCTGAAAAGGACGTAGAGGCCACTAAAAAGGGCCGTAAGCCCAAGATTAAAATTGAAGAGCCGGAAGAGGTTGAAGAGGAAGTAGGACTTTACGATGGAAAAGCTCCGGTAGAATTATTTAAAGAGTGTCAAAAGCGTAAGATAAAAGCTGAATTAAAGAAGCCCGCTAAGTATTATATTGAATTACTTGAAAAGGATGATAAAAAGAAAGCAAAAAGTAAACCGGTTGAAGTTGAAATCGAAGAGGATGAAGAGGAAGAAGAATGGGATATCTAATAAATTATTAGGTTGTAAGTATTTTATATAATAAGGCGGGCGTTGGAATAAACAAAATGTTTCCATATAAGCCCCGCCACTAATTAAATTAGAATAGTAAAGGAGTAAGCAATATGTCAACTCATATATATGTTGATGGGGCATGCTCAGGCAACCCTGGCCCGGGTGGATGGGCTGTAGTAATAAACTTAACAAATGGAATAAAAACTATATCAGGTTTTATGAAAGTTGCAGATAGCTATATGATGGAAGTTAAAGCGGTATTTGCAGCATATAAAGAGATAAGAAAATTGTACAATGAGTATGGTATAAATAGCTTTATTATATTTACGGATGCACAGGCAATTGTTAGCACTATAAATAAAAGGTTACCATATAAGTGGGCTATGCAAGGTTGGAAAAAACGATATTCACATGAAAAAGTAAAACATATTGACTTATGGAAACAAATATTAAACATTGAAACATTTGCACAATTATCGGGTATAAACATTTCAATACAACACGTAAAAGGTCATAATGGAAATACATTTAATGAATTAGCTGACAAGTTAGCTAAAAATGAGATAAAGAAATACAATGAAAATTTACAAAGTAAAAAGGAGGTTAACAAATATTGATAAAATTATTAAGGTTAGTGTTACAAATAACATCAGAGTTGTTATATGATATGTATTATTGGTTAAAGTTAAATTTAGGAAACATTGCAAGAATTGTAACAATGCTATTCCCATTTTTAACATATTGGTTAGGTTATAAAGACAAAACATATAACTTACCAATGTTTGACATACAAGCAATTTTAGGAATAGTATCAATATATACAATAGTATATTATCTATATAAAGCACATAATAAAGTAAATAAAGGTACTACAATGCCAATACCAAAAAAACGTTTTACCGAAAAGAGTGAATATGGAGAGGTAAGCATAGAAAATGATAGGATAGAAGAATTGATACTTTACCTCGGTGAGTTAGAGGATTGGATGGAGCGCAAAAGGTATTTAAATTAATATAGATTTTATATAGAGGAACAACCTTATGTAATCAGCAGTTGCTGTTAGATAAATAATTAAAGTATAGATTTAGGAGGTTGATAATATATTATAAAGGAAGTGTTATAAATGGAAATAAGTAACAATTGTGAAGATTGTAATATATATGATTTATGCAAATTTGCTACAATAATGGAAGGATTTATAAATAAGAATACAAAAGACATAATTGATAGAGCAGAAGCAGCAAATTTAACTGAAATAGTATATGTAGAAATAGCTTGTAAGAGGTCACAAATGCCAGAACAAACGGTAGAATTAAATCCATATAGTAAATTTGAGTAGTAAGGAGTGTTTAAAATGCAAACAAAACAAGAGCTTAAAGTAAACAAAGGTGTGTCAACATTTGGAATAATGTTATTAGTGATATCAATATTTTTATGCTTCATTATCTTACCATTAGGAGTAGTTATGGTATTTGTTTCGTTAGGAATAATTAACGGAGGGCATAAAGAAGAACAAATAACTAAACAAAGGTTAGAATCTGAAAAAACAAATCAAATATTACAAAATATGTACAATGTACAACAATATGATAGTAACATTCAACAAAGAACAATAAATATAGATGCAAGCAAAAGGCCATATTATACCGAGGAACAAATTAAAAATATGTCATATGAAGAAAAGTTAATAGCAGAAGCATTAATAAGAGATTGGAATGATACTATAAAATTAAATAGGAGGATTAGTAAATGACAAATGCAAAAAATATAAAAAAGCATATTGAAGCAATTAGGTAACAGAGCGTGGGAAATATTAGTAGACAAAGCAGATTAAAAAAAGAGCGTTATGAAAGATTAAAAGCACAAAGGTTATGTACCAATTGTGGAACAAAATTACCAAATAATTTAAATAGAATATATTGTGACAAATGCAAGGTGATAATAAATAATACTTCTAAATTGAACAGAGAAACAAGAAGTAAACTTAATCGTTGTCAAATTTGTGGAATAAAAATTGAACCTAATATGTACGGTAATACTGGTACTTTATGTTTAGCATGTAAAATGGATGAACGTGAACGCAATAAAAAACGAAAACGTATAAATAAGGAACACATTAATGAATTAGCAAGAAAAAATCAAAAAGAAAAGCGCGATAAAGCAAAAGCAAATGGAATTTGTACACGTTGTTTAAAAACCAAAGCAGAACAAGGTTATAGTACGTGTATTGAGTGTAGAGTTAAAAGCAAAAAATATTATAAAAAGGTTAGTGACTAATACATGAGAATTATTCAACTAAGTTATGAAATATTGACAAATTTAAATGGAATAGAAATTCTCAAGCATTTAGAGAAATTTGAGGATATAGATTATTAATTAAAGGAGTATGTTAATTATGCTACAATATAAGAAAACATACAAAGGATTAATAAAGGATACATTTACGTATAATGATATATATGATGGTGAGTTAATAACGGTATTAACACCATATACAGAGTTAACCATTAAAAGTAAATATTACAATGGTGAATTTATGGGTTATAACGTATACGCTAATGGCGAGTTATTAGAGACATTTGAAAGTGTTAAACACGCTAAGCTATTTATTAAATCTTTAAGTATAGGTAAGTTAGAAGCTAAACGCTTTATGCTCTATGTACTTGATAAGGTAAGTTAACTATATGCCATTATAAGGTCGCAGGAGGCCCACCACAGCAAATTAAGGCTAAGGTAGTATATTACACCATAGAAGATATAAAATTCAGTAGAGGGGCAATATAAGCGCAAATAGAGGCATGTGAAAATTTATAAAACTTTTTTTAAAATATTTTCAAAAAACTATTTACAAACCTCTAAAGGTGTGATATAATTAACTCATAAACAAATACTAAGTCCTTAGAGGAGGAAAAGAGAATGTTAATAGCTTATAAAGAAAAATGTGAAAGTAGTTATAGCAACCATTATGAGTATGCAGAATCAAATGTACAAAAGTGGGTAAAACATTATAGAGCACAAGGTTATGTAGTTAAAACATTTACAACAATCGAAAATTTATACACATACAATAAAGAGCATAGAAAGTAAAAATCAGATTAACAAAATAGTACACCAAAGAAGGTGGCCGGATTAGCTAAGTGCAGTCCGGGCACTTTTACGTTATAAAAATATTAAAGTAATAGGAGGTAAGCAAATGGCTACAAGTAAAAATAGTAAAAATAGTAAAAATATGCCAGCAGTAACGGAAGATGATTGGATAAATGCAGATGGCCTTTTGCTTATTGAAGGATGGGTAAGGGATGGTTACACATTTGGAGATATAGCAAGGCGCATAGGCATTAGTGAAAATGAGTTTGTTAAATGGAGAAAAGCCTATCCAGAATTAGCAGCAACGTTAAAAAATGGCAGAGAGCTTATTAATTATAAAGTTGAAAATGCTCTATTAAAAGCAGCATTAGGTTACAAAACAAAAGAGGTAAAGGTAACAACACTATTAAGAGGTGGTAAAACAGTAGAAACAACAAAAGAAGTGTTAGAAAAGGATACACCACCACATTATAACAGTATACGTTTTTGGTTAATAAACTGCACAGATGGAAAGTGGAAGAATGAGAACAAAAACGCCATAGATATAGCAGATGATGATGCAAGCATAAATGTAACAATAACAAGAGCGGAAACTAAATTAGATAATAAAGAACAAGTAACAAAACATAAGCCAAAATTGGAAGCAAATGCAGAGTACGAAAGTACAGAAGATGATGAATGGTTAAACGCTTTATGTAACGGTGAAATAGAAAGTGAGGAATATGAAATAAACAAACAAATAACAATAGAGAAAAGGCCAAAAGTAAAAAAAGGTAAAAAACAAAGTAATATAACAAATAAGCAAGAATTAGACATATGGCCAGATGATTGGGATAGTTTATAGTAGGTGATAAAATGAGTGCATTAACCTTAGAAGGTAAAGAGTTTAAAAGTAAACAATATAGAAGTAGAGCACAAGAGTATACCAAAACAATAGTAAAAGAAGTAGCACCAGCATTTGAGCATATAATATTTGATTGGGATTATGAAACATATTTAGTATTAGGTGGATATGGTAGTGGTAAAAGTTATAATGCAGGTGCATTAAAAATAGTATTGAAGTTGTTAGAAGAAAAAAGGACAGCTTTAGTAATAAGACAGGTATTTGATACGATAGCAGAAAGTTGTTATAGCTTGATATGTGAAATACTTAGTGACATGGATATACTAACAGAAGATAGAAATATATTTATGCTAGGAAGAAATAGAGTATATGCTAAAAAATCGCCAATGCAAATATTGTTTCCGAATGGAAGTCGAATAATATTTAAAGGCTTGGACAAAGCAGAAAAAATCAAAAGTATTAATAATGTATCAATAATATGGTTAGAAGAAGCATCAGAGGTGCATTATGACAGTTATATTGAATTAATAGGCAGATTAAGAACGCCAAACGTAACTTCACATTTCATATTAACTTGTAACCCAATAAGTAGAGAAAATTGGATATATAAACATTTCTTTAGTAAGTTAGATAATGAAGGCAACGAAGTAGTAATAATGCCAGAAGAGAAGTTTTATGATAAACATACTATAGTAAAAGGAAATGTATATTACCATCATAGTACACCAGATGACAATCCATTTTTACCAAGTAGGTATATAAAACGCTTAGATGAATTGAGGTTTTATGACTATGCTAAATATTTAGTAGCAAGGTGGGGGCAATTCGGAGTAACTGGAATAAGAGCATTACCACAATTAAGAATAGCACCCGCTAATGGACAAATGAAAAGGTATGTACAAAATATACCAACAGAACATCATTACTTTGGATTTGACTTTGGTTTTGAAGAGAGTTATAATGCAGTAATAAGCTGTGCAATAGACATTAAGAAACAAACACTTTATATATATGATGAGATATATATGAATAATATAACAGATGATAAGTTTTTACAATTACCTGAAATGCAAATACTAAAGCATAAGTTAGATAGTATTAATGAACAAGGTTATAGTAAAATGTTAGTAGCAGATAGTAGTGACCCAAAAGCAATACAATATTATAGGCAGAATGGATTTAAAATAAGGGCTTGTAGGAATAGGTTTGCAGGCAGTAGGTTAAGCAATATAAGGAAGATAAAACGATTTAAAAGAATAGTAATATTGAGCCATTGTAGAAATACAATAAGGGAATTAAGAGACTTAACGTACAAAAAGAAACCAAACGGTGAAATAGTACATGATGAATTTACAATTGACCCACATACATTATGGAGTACGATATATGCTTTAGACACGGTAACAGTAGCAGATATAAAAGACAAAGAGTTTTACAGTAAAAATCCCTTAGTAAAGAACAAATTATATAAAGAATGGTAAATGGGAGGTTAACAATATGCAAATAAATATAACTGAAATATTAGGAATAGTAATAACACTAATAGGTGCAATAGTAACATACTTAGTAATACCATATATCAAAAGTAAAACAACTAAAGCACAGTATGATAACATAATAGAATGGATAACAACAGCAGTAAAAGCATATGAAGTAATATATAAGGAATCAGGTAAAGGGTCAGAAAAAAGGCAAGATGTAATTGACTATATAGTTAAAAAAGCTACTAAAGCAAATATTAAAATAGACTTAGAGGACATATCGTTAGTAATAGAAAAAGTATGGAAAGAAATGCAGAGTGAAGTAACAACTTATAAAACAAGTTTATATGATAGTGAATGTGAAGGTTGCATAAATAGTATTATGTATGATGACGAACAAATAGCAAATGACGAACAAGCTGATAATATAAATAATAGTCATTTTAGTTATATTGATATGGCAATAGAAGGTGCTGATAAAATAACTGAAAGTGAAAAACAAGCATTAAGAGATGCAGTAAGGAGTTAAATAATGAATAGTAATAGTACGCTAGTAGAGTATATCAAACTAAGTCCACATAATTATGGTAAACGTAATCATATAATAGATACTGTCACTATTCATTGTGTAGTAGGGCAATTAAGTGTAGAAACGTTAGGCAATATATTTCAAAGTGAAAGGCAAGCAAGTAGCAATTATGGTATAGGTACTGATGGTAAAATAGCAATGTATGTAGAAGAACAAAATGCTAGTATGTGTAGCAGTAATAAGTTAAATGACCAAAGAGCAATAACAATAGAGTGTTCGAGTGATACAGTGCATCCGTATACTATAAATGCAAATGTAATGTTAAGTTTAATTAAGTTATTAACCGATATATGTATAAGGAATAAAGAAACAATACCAAAGCTACTATGGAAAAGGAATAGCAATTTAATAGGTAAAGTAAAAGAGCAGAATATAACTTGCCATAGATGGTTTGCTGCTAAAAGTTGCCCGGGTGATTATATATTTAATAGGTTAGGTGAAATAGCAGAACAAGTAAATAAACATATAGAAGATATAAATAGTAATACTGTCAAGGAGGAATATGAAGTGAGGTATAACACTTTAAAGGAATTACCTGAATGGGCAAAAACAACAATTGAAAAGTTAGTACGAAAAAGCATAATAGCAGATGGAAATAAATTTGATTTAAGTGAAGATATGGTAAGGATATTAGTGTTTCATGACAGGTTAGGACTGTATGGAGAGTAGGTGGGCAAATGGCTTCAACTGATATAATGAGTGAAGAAACTAATATTGCTGTAGGTAGTAATTTAGAAGGTGCTTTATTAATAGCTTATAATACAATACCGTATGGGTTGATAAGTCAAGAGGTAGAAGGTACAACTTCTTATATATTATCAGAGTTAACACAGATAATGAAATATTATAAGATATATAAAGAGGGCAATACATTTAATGTAGAAGGTACTAATGGTGATTATGAGCCAGCACAATTACATTACAAATTAGCACAGAGTTTAATAAATAAAGAGGTAAGGTTTTTATTTGCAGAAAGTCCTACAATAACAATAAACGCTAAAGGTGACATTGGTAAAGTTACAGAAGAAGCAAAACAAAACTTAACTATATTACAAGACTTAGTGGATACAATACTGGATGCTAACAAATTTGAAGATGCTTTAATAAAAGCCGCAAAGGATTGCTTTATTGGTAAAAGAGTAGCAGGTTTAATAAATTTTAATGAAGATGATGGGGTGACAATAACCTTTATACCAGCCACACAATTCATGTACGAAACTAAACTAGGTAATAATAATATATTAACAAAGTTTGTAGCTTTTATAACAGTAAAACAAGCTGCAAGTAATACGGATAAAAGAATATTCAAAAAGAAGTATATATTAGAAAATGACAGCGTATATTTAGAAGAAATATTATATGATGGCGCAGGTACAATAATAGAAGAGGTAACACCGTATCAAGAATTATTATTAGATAAAATACCAGCGGTTATATTTTTAAATGACGGATTAACTGGTGATGAAGATGGAGAAAGTGAAATAGAACAATTAGCAGATTATGAAAGTTGGTATAGTAAGTTAAGTAATGCAGATATTGATGCTGGTCGTAAAGGTATGAATCCAATACGCTATGTTGTAGACATGGAAAATAATAGCACAAAGAATTTAAGCTTAGGGCCGGGTGCTTTTTGGGATTTAGGCAGTGAACAAAATAACGAATTTAATAAAACAACCGTAGGTATGTTAGAGCCAGCTATGAATTATAGTACAGCATTGAGTAGTACATTGGATAGAGTAAAAACAACAGGATATGAAGCGGTAGATATGCCAAATGTAAGTTTAGAAACAATGGTGGGTAGTATTACGAGTGGTAAAGCATTAAAAGCTATATATTGGCCTTTAATAGTAAGGTGCAAAGAAAAAATGAAAATGTGGGGGCCACAGTTAAGAGCTTTAATAGACATTATAATACAAGGAGCTTATATATATCCTAATACGATAGAACAATATACAAGCAATAATTTAATACCAGTTGATTATGAAATAATAGTAGAACAAAATACACCATTACCAGAAGATGAATTAGAAGAAAAAGCACAAGACATATTAGAAGTAGAAGCTAATGTAATAAGTCGTAAAACATATATGAAGAAGTGGCATAATTTAACCGATGATGAAGTAAATGCTGAATTAGAGCAAATAGCCTTAGAACGTCAAGTAATAGAGGAAGCCAGTTTCCATGGTATGCCTATAGGGCCTTCAGAGGCCACTGGTGAGCTTTCAACACTGGGCAGTGGTAATATACCAAGCAACCAATTAGAGTTAAGCCACGGGCTTCAGGATAGCATATTAAGTGGTAATGGTTATAGTGGTAATATGCAACTTGCTAATGATGTAGCTCCTGATAGAGTGTTAAATGGTCAACAGATAAATGCTTTATTAGGTTTAATAGCAAGTGTAAGAACGGGTGAAGTAACACCAGAACAAGCAAGTAATATAATACAAGTAGGTTTTGGTATGAGCAAACAAGATGCTGATAAAATATTAGCTGGTGCTAATTATAACCAAAGAGTAGCAGAACAAACAGAAATAACTGAGGATATAAACGTATGAGTTATATAAATAAACTTATATTTGCTGTAAGTAGTCAAATAAAAGACAGAATACTTATACAGCAACAAAAACAAATAATACAATTGTATAAAGAGTGGGCAAAAGAGATTGGTGAACGCGCTACACAGTTAAGTAAAAAGTTACCGTCAAGTTATGGTTTACAAGCACAACAATTAAGAGCTTTAGAACAACAATTATTAAGTATAGCCGAACAAGTAAATAAAGTAGTAGAGGGTAAAATAAAAAGTAATATTTATTTAGTATCAGATGCTGTAGTAAAAGACGCTATAAAGTTTGCAAATAGTTTAGGTATAATTCCTAATCCAAGTGCTATAAATATAGCTTTGACAAGTGTACCAAATCAAATAGTACAAAATATAGTTACGGGTAATATATATGAAAGTGGATGGAGTTTAAGCAGTCGTATATGGAGTATGAATCAAGAAATAATGCGTAATGCTTATGAAGTAGTAGCAGCGGGTGTAGCACAAAATATGCCTATATATGATATAGCAAAGTTATTAGAACAATATGTTGACCCATTAGCAAAAAAGCCATGGAATTTAAAAGCATCTGATGGTAAATGGATATATAAACGACAAGTAGACTATAATGCTCAAAGATTAGCAAGAACATTAGTACAACACGGTTACCAACAAAGTTTTATAGCTACTACAGAAAACAATCCTTTTATAACAGCTTATTTTTGGAATGCTAATGGAAGTAGGGTATGCCCAATATGTATTGATAGAATGGAAACTAACCATGAAGGATTAGGCCCGGGTATATATACTAAAGGAAACTTACCATTAGACCATCCTAATGGAATGTGTACTATGGAGCCAGTAATGCTAAGCGACAATGAAATAATAAATCAATTAGCTGACTGGGTAAACAGTCCAGAAGGAACTTATAGCGAAATAGATAATTTTGCTTCTGAATTTGGTTATTACGAATATTTAGGAAGAATAGCTCTTAAAGCTAGGTTAGCTAATAGACAATAAAAGTGTAATAGCCGTTATTAGTGTTTTAAGGGCTGCTGGTGAGTTAGTAGTAATTGCTAATGGTATTTACTACAGAGCTATTTGAAAGCTTGATACGGGCCTCTGGAGGGCCATAGAATCGGTTGCCCATAGTTAGCTAGAGTAAGTTTAACATAACTAAGTATATTAAGTAAAACTGTAACATAAATGTAACATAAAAACTATTTACATTGTCAGTGATATGTGATATAATAGTAACAAGGAGAAGTATATTATTAAAAGAATAAAAGAATAAAGTAAATAAGAAGAATAGTAAAGGAGTATAAGTATGGTATATTGTAGTAATTGTAATAAAAGTATTGATTTAAGAAATAAAACAATAGACACTTTAATAACATATATACAAGGTGAAAAGGTAATATTGACTTATGTTGAGTGTGACACTTGTGATAGTAAACTATATGTTCAAATAGATAATGACGAAACTAAACAAATATTAGAACAATTAGTAAAGGTAATAGACAGGTCTAAACAAGATAAACAAAATATGGACAAATTGAGAAAACAATATAAACGTTTAAATTTGAAATTAAGCAATTTACGAAAAGAATTAAGAGAACAATACGAGGGCAGAAAAGTATGGAACAATGTAATATTAAATACTGAGCCATTAACATTTAGTATAAAATAACTTACCTTGTAGGAATAAACAAGGATTATATAGGGGTGTAAGAACATGAATGAGAAAGAGAATAAAAAGTTAGAAGAAACTGAAATAACCGATAGTACGGAAAATAATGAAACAATAACCAAAACAGAAACAACAAATGAAAGTAAACCGGTTGAAAAAACATTTACACAAACACAAGTAACAAAAATGGCAACTAAGGAAAAGCAAGAAGGTAAAGCAGCAGCATTAAGAGAATTAGGTATTGACCCTAAAGACAGTAATGCAGTAGAAGCGTTAAAGCAATTAATACAAAGTCAAAAGACTGCTGAGCAAGTACAAGCAGAAAAAGCATTAGAAGTTGAATTAAAAGTTAAAGAGGCAACTGAAAGAGCTATAGTTGCAGAAACAAAAGCAGAAATAATGTCATTAGGTATTAAAAGTCAGTTTGTTGATGACGCAGTAATACTAATACAAGCAAGAATGTCAAAACAAGGTAATGAAGGCGCAGATATACCAACTTTAGTGAGTGAGTTAAAAACAAAGTATAGTTTATGGTTTAACGGCAGTAGTGAAGAGGAAGAGAAGCAAATAGGTAAAAAGGGTACAGGTTCAAGCATTAAGTCAGTAGACAATAAAAGTAACAGTAAGGTAGCTGGCTTAGGAAGTAGATTAGCTGCACAAAGGAAACAAATTAATAATAAACCCAATAAAAGTTATTGGAGTAAATAACAAATTCAGGAGGTACAATATATGTTTAACTATGACGGTATTAGAAAAACCGACTATACAAATCCTAACCAAATATTAGCAAATGTAGAAATGCAGGCAAGTGTAGGTTGTATAGTATCTCAGAGTTTAGGTGTAGCGGTAAGTGGTAGAATGATTGCTAAAGCGGGTACACCTATTCATATTGATTTAATGGCAAGAGAAACTACACCAGTAATAGCAGCAGCTCCAGCTACACCCGGTGAAGAAATGAACGCAGTATTATTACACAATGTAGATGTAACAGACGGTAATAAAAATGGTGCAGCTTTATTGTTTGGTTTTGTAAATGTTAACAGGTTAGAAAGTGATGTACAGACTAAATTAACACCAATACTAGCAGCAGGTAATCCTGTAGGTTTACTTACATTTATGAAAGCTTAGTTTATATTTATACAAACTAAGTAAACTATTATATTAATTATTTGGAGGTATAAATATATGACTATATTCGATTTAATGCAAAGTAATGAATTAACAGCATATTGGACGGAATTAATACAGGATGAAGCTCCATATGCAACTGAGGAATTATTCCCTAATAATAAAAAGCGTGGTTTAAATCTTAAATGGCTTAAAGGTGCAAAAGGTTTACCTATTGTATTAAAAACAAGTGCATTTGATGTATTTGCAATACCAAGGCCTAGAATAGGTTTTAGTGCTTTAACGGCAGAAATGCCTTATTTCAAAGAGGCAATGTATATTGATGAAGAGTTAAGGCAAGAACTTAATATAGTACTTGAAACAGGTAATCAGGTATATATTGACAGCATAATGAACAGAATATTTGATGATGAGATGCAGTTGCTTAGAGCTGCCCGGGCAAGTAGGGAACGTATGAGGATGATGGCACTTACAACTGGTGTAATAAGCATGACTAATAATGGTCAGACGTTTACGTATGACTATGGTGTAACACATAAAGGTGATACTTCTAATAATTGGAGTGACTTGGTAAATAGTGACCCTATGGAGGATATAAGGTTAGCTAAGGAAGTAATAGCAGATGAAACAGGTGCAGAAATAACAAGGGCTATGTGTGACAGTAAAACATGGAGAAACTTAAGAAATAATGAGAAGATAAAGAAAGAGCTTTTTGTATTAACTAATGGTTTAGGTGCTATATCAGACCAGAGACTTAGAACATATCTTATTGATGAATTAGGTATTACAGTAATGGTAAATGACAAACGTTATGTAGATGAAACTGGTACAACAATGAAATTTATGCCAGAAAATACTTTTGTACTATTCCCTGACGGTGCTTTAGGTAGTACATGGTTTGGTACTACACCCGCTGAATCTGATTTAATGGGCGGCGCAGCAGCCAATGTAAGTATTACTGATACTGGCGTAGCGGTAGTAACAACTAAGAAAATAGACCCTGTTCAAGTAGAAACTATTGTAAGTATGATATGTTTACCAAGTTTTGAGCAGGCAGACCAAGTATATATTATGGACACTAACCCAAACGCCTAAACGGTACATTGTGGGCTACAATGCACAGTGTACCGGGATTAACTTCTGACGGCAGTGTAATAAGTTTAAAAAGCTAATAGGAGGGATAGAGTGTGAGCAATGTTAATACAGAGTTTACAGTCTATCCCAGCCCATTTACTGGGCCGGAGATAGACGAAAGGTTAAAAAATGTACCTATATTGCAAAATAATGTTAAAACATTACAAAGTCAATTAAATATAAGCAGTAGTGATATGTTAAGCTTAAGCACCAAAATATCAGACCAAAACAACAAAATAAGTAACTTACAAACAAGTTTAACTAATGTATATACTAAATCAGAAAGTAATACTAACACTACTGATTTAATAAATAAAACAGCGCAGAATTATTATAATAAAAGTGAAATAACACAGTTATTGGGTGATATACAAGCAAATGAGTTAACACAAGAACAAATAAACCAAATCATAGTTGCGTTACCAGATACAGATATAGTAAGTGAGAGCGAATTAAATTCAGCTATAAATAGTGCATTGTTTGAAAGCAGACAATATACGGATACACAAATAACAAGTTTACAAATACAATTAAATACTTTAATATCAAGCGTTGACGCTGATTTAGAATCACACAAAGGTACAGATAGGTTCAGATGGCAAAATGTTTATGAAAGTGAAAAAGAAAGTATAGTTAGAGATGCTAATAATACGGGTTTAAAAGAAAATATTAGTGCTATAGTAATAATACCATCACCAACAGAGCCAATGACAGTTAATGACGAAGCTGGTGGAGTAATTGGAATTACATTGAGAAATACTGATACAACTATATGCACAGTTACTATAAATGGTGTATCTGTATATAATAGTGACGGATTAACAGTAGGTATCCCAATCATAAAGTATTTTTGGTTAAAACCGGGTGATACGCTTATATCAACAAATACAGAACAATATGAGTACACTCCATTCATGGCAGATTCAAATAGTGCAATGTATTTACTTAGAAAACAATTAGAGCAAACACAAACAGAATTAAGTAATTTAAAAGCTGGAGTAGAAGGTAAAGTATTAGACACAGATAATATTATAGATATTGAAGTATTACAGCCGTATACAATTAGTGAATCATTAGGTGGAGTAGTAAAGTATACAGGTGTAAATGTATTATTAACCACGTGGGCTTTAGAAGTAAATGGAACAGCAGTACGAAACGGTAGTTTGCTTGGGCTTGGGACAGAACAAGGTGAATATGCAGTTAATAATAATGATGTAATAACTTCTATTGGTATGAGTGTTTTAACATTTATACCATATAAGTTAGGTAGTTAGTTATGAAGCATATATTTAAAGAACAAGTAAACAATAGTAGGTATTGAATACGTAAAATAATGGGAGCTATTTGTATAATAGCAGGTATAGCAGTAATATTAATGAAAGTTATATTTTTTATGTTTACGGAAGTACAAATACCTTTTGATGGTAGAGGACAATTCTTAGTAGGTACAGGAACAACATTACTAGGAATAACAAGTTTTGATGGACTAATAAATAGTAAAAGTAATAGTAGTAATAATGGAAAGGAGACAAATACAAGTGATTAAAATAACTAATACCATAAACACTATAGTAGTAACAAATGGAGCTTATAAGAATATATATTATAATCAAGGCTATAGGCCAGTAGTAGAACAAGTTACACCAGAGGGGTATGAATCAAAAATATTAACAAGTGATGAGGAATTTGTGGTAGACATTTTAGAAAAGCCTATTAGTAGTTGGATAAAAGAGGAAGTTAAAAGGTTTGCAGAAATACATGATATTGACTTAAAAGGGACTAAAAATGTAAATGAAGCAAAAGTATTAATTAAAGCATTTATAGAGAATAACATAGAGACTGAAAAGTTAGAGGGAGTTGAGTAGTAATGTCAAATATTATTACTACAATAGACATTATTAAACGTGAAACAAGAGAAGCACAAAGCCCATATTTTGAAGATGGTGACATAGAATATTACTTAGTTAAAAACAATGGTGACATAAATAATACTATATATGAGTTGCTTATTATTAAATCAGAAGATAGTACGATACAAGTTAGTGGGCTTAGTACACATGATACATCTGGGTATTTTAAACGTTTAGCAAGTAGGTATAAAAGGTTTAATTCGGGAGTGTTACAAACACAATGATAAACACTCAATTTGAAGCGTATAAAGTAAAACGTGAAATAAGACGTAGTGGTAAACAATATTTGTTTACAAGGCAAAGCAAAAATGCTTTTGATGAATATGATAACAGTATGCCACCAATAGAAGTAGGTACAATATGTGCTATATACCATGAACAAAATAGCAGAATAGATATAACGGGTTTAGAAGGTACAAGAGTAAGAACAGAAAAAATACCTATGCTACTTTGTTTATGGGAAGGTACACAAAGCGAACAAGGAAATATATTACAAATAGACGATATAACAATAATAAATAATAAAGTGTTTAAAGTAACTGGTATAGTAAATATACAAGAGTGGAATATTATATCTGATATAAGTTTGGAAGTGGTAGACAATGGCAATAACGTGGAATTATAGTGACTTATTAGATAATATTAATGCTTTAGCACCAAAAGTAACAACAGCAGTATTAATGTATGCTCAAACTCAAAGTACAGACTTAACAGCTAAAATGAAAGCAAGACGGCCTTGGACAGATAGAACAGGCATGGCAAAAGCACAACTTAATACAACAGTAAGTCAACCAAGCAATAACATAGTAAGATTAACATTACAACATGGAGTAGACTATGGCATATGGTTAGAATTAGCACATGGTAAAAAGTATGCTATATTAGTGCCCACAGTAAATTTAGAAGGTCCGAGAATATTAGAAGGATTAAGTAACTTGTTAAGTAGGATACATTAGGAGGACATATGTTTAATTTAATATTAAATAAGAAAACTAAAAAAGTATCTGGCAAAAGCTTATGTGAATCATTAGGTATAAAGTCACCTTTGCATAAATGGATTAAACGAATAGCGAATGAATATGGATTTGTTGAAAATATAGATTATAAAAGGGTAGTCACAAAAAGTCCTACCCTTGGTGGCGAACAAAACACAGTTGATTATATACTTACTTGGGATACAGCTAAGGAAATAGCTATGGTAAGTAAAACACCTATAGGAAAACAAATAAGACATTATTTAATTGAGTTAGAAAAGCAAGCAACAAATGAGCAAAAAGCCATAGCGTTTGATTTAATGTTAGATAGGCAAAAGCAGAGAAACCTACAGTTAGAATTTAATGAATTTAAGCCATCAAAATATGAACATATTCAAGCAAATAGAAAAGCTAATGAAATAGTAGCAAGTATTGGTAATAATGAATACAGAATAAAAGATGAGATGGATTTATTAGACAAAAAACTAAGAACAACCATTTATGAAATGATAGTAGAAAGAGAAATGGAAAAATCATTAACGGATGAACAAAAAGGTAATATGGACGTGGTAGATTATGAGCATTAATACAGATACATTTGATTATCAAGAAAGTAGATGGCAAGACTTATTTATACATTTACAAAATGAAGGTTTTGAGGTGTATAGTCCTGACATGAAAGTGGGAGAATGTTTAAAACCTTATATAGTAATTAAGAATGATGGCAGTACAAGAATAGCAGGCATAAGCACAGACCAAGATTTATATAGTGTAATGTGCTATGTGCCGGGCAAACAATATAGTAAGCTAGAGCCTATGGTACAAAAAGTAAAAAAAGCAATGGTTAAAATACAACCCTTATTTATGCCATATGGTCAACAGCAACCAAGTTTTTATGACGATGCTTTTAAAGCCCATATGGTTAGCATAGAATATAAGAATTATAAGTTTATACCAAGAATAACAGATAATATTTAAGGAGGTATAAAAATGGCATATAAATCTAAAGCAGAAATACCCACAATAGATTGTGCATTAGTTACTATATCGGTAACAGATGAACAAATGGTAACTACAGAGTTTGGTTTTGACACAGCAAGCCAAATATCTGTAGAGCCACAAATAGAAACTACAGACCCTATAAGATTAATAGTAAAAGGTATACTTAGAGCACAAAAGAATCAAGTTGATACTTTAACGGGTAACCAAATAACACTTACTGATAATGTATTTAATCCGGAGTTAGTATTAATATTGCAGGGTGGTACAATACTATATGATCCACTTGTTCCAAAGAAAATAGCCGGGTATATTCCACCTGTAGCTGGAAGTAAAGACAAAGGTCAGGTGTTTAAATTAAATGCTTATTCAGCAAGATATGACACATCTGGTCAAATAATAGAATATGAGAAAATAACATATCCAAATTGTCAAGGAACACCGGTAGCTTTTAGTAGCGAAGATGATGTATTTAGAGTACCAGAGTATGTAATAAATTCAGCACCTAAAACTGGTGAGGCACCATATGAGATACACTATGTGCAAGAATTACCAGTATTAGAAGAGCCTGTATGGCCTGTGACTATTGAGTATACTTTAGCTACACCAACAATAACAGATGCTGTACAAAACGGTTTAACTGCAACTATAAATACATTACCATCTCCAGTAGTAGCTGGTGCAACGGTTGATATACCCGTAACATTAACTGGAACAACAGTTGCTGCTGGTGTTCATACAATTACATTAGCTTCTGCTGGTCAAGTAACGAATATAACAATAAATGCTGATAGCGAATCAGTAACATCAAGTCAAGACATAAGTACAGGTATAGTATTAGATGTAGCGTTTATAATGCCAGCGCAAAATGTTAATGACTTAAGTATAACACATACTTTCATACAATCAACCCCAACATATACTGTAGCAGACCCCACAATAACTGACGCTTTACAAAACGGTTTAACATTAACGGTAGAAAGTATAACACCTAAAACCGAGGGTACTACAGTATTGGTAACAAGCTTACTTAATGGTACAGCATTAGCAGCGGGTACACACACTGTAACTTTAACCTCGGGTGGTCAAGTAACCACTATAACTACACCTACAGATACATTTGTAGCTACTGCATCTGAGACTGTAATAAATGAGCAGTTAGTGACAGAGTTTACTATGCCAGGTGCAAACGTAAATGACTTAACTCTAACACATACATTCGTAGCCAGCTAATAAGGTTGTTTTTAGGCCCGTGGTGAGTTTCTAAGTTAATAGTAGTATAATACCATTACTGATAGGTAAAATTAAACCACGGGCCTAATAAGGGCTATATAAAGCATATAACAAATAATATAAAAGTGAGGATAATAATTATGGGTAATAAGTTAAGCATAACGACAATAAGTAATTTAAAGACATATAAAAATGGTGTAATAGTAGAATTACCAGAATTTGCAGAGGGCCAACCTTTTATAGCAAGAGTAATAAGGCCAAGTATGTTAGTATTAGCAAAAGAAGGCAAAATACCTAATAGTTTATTAACAGTAGCGAGTGAATTATTTACACAGCAACCAACTAATAGAAGTAAAGGCAAAGAAAACGATGCAACTAATATAATGGCCGAAATGTATGAAATATGTGAAATAATAGCAGAGGCAAGTTTATTAGAGCCAACATATGAAGAGATAAAAGAGGCCGGCATTAAATTAACAGATGAACAATTAATGGCAATATTTAGTTATAGTCAAAATGGAATTAAAGCATTAGAATCTTTTCGTACAAAGTGAGAGAATATTAAGTACAATTAGTATGTCAAATATATATCATAAACTACCAAGTGAATTATTAGGTATAGAATGTAAATATACAGCTTATTGTTTAGATGAAGCATGTTTATATATAATGTCGCAAATGGAAGGCAAAGACAAAATAAAACCAAAGTTTAAAACAAAAGAGAGCAAAAAAACTAAATTTAAATCATTCACCGAATTATATGCTTCTTATAATTTAGGGTAACAAAGGCAGGTGAATATAACATATGGCAGTAAGTTTAGGAAGTGCAATAGGAGTAATAGACCTTAATATAACCGGTGCAATATCTAAGTTAAGAGAATTAGGTACAGCTACGGAAACGGCATTTACAAAAATGGAAACAGCGGCTACAAAATTTAGTGACGTAGGAAAAAAGTTTACTAAAATAGGCCGTGATATGACTATGTATGTTACAACGCCTATAGTTGGTGCTATAGGTACAATAATAAAAAGTTATGCTGATTTAGAACAAGCAGTAGGTGGTGTTAATGCGTTATTTGGCGAAAGTGCTGGCACGGTAATAGCCAATGCAGAACGAGCATATGAAACAGCTGGTTTTAATTCAACAACATATATGCAACAGGTAACTAATTTTGCAGCAAGATTATTACAAGGTTTAGGTGGAGACACCGAAGAGGCAGCAAGAATAGCAGATTTAGCAATAACGGATATTGGTGATAATGTTAATCGTTTTGGTAGTGATATGGATTTTGTAGCAAGAGCATATCAAGGTTTTAGTAGGGGGCAATACTTAATGCTTGATAATTTAAGACTGGGATATGGTGGTACAAAAGGTGAAATGGAACGTTTACTTGCAGATGCAGAAGCATTAGAAGCTAAACAAGGTAACTTAGTAGACTTTAACATAGCAAACTTTGACGACATAATACAAGCAATACATGTTGTACAAGAAGAATTAAACATAACAGGAACTACAGCAATGGAAGCTGAAACTACAATAACTGGTAGTTTTACAAGAGCTAAAGCAGCATTTCAAAACTTTTTATCAGGTTTAGGTGACCCTGGTGCTGATATTGACAAATTATCACAAAACTTAATTGATTCAATTAAACCATTTATTGAAAATATAAAAGAAGTATTAAGTACAATCTGGGATAATATACCAATACCAGATTGGGCTAAATATTTTATAGTAACAGCAGCTACTACAGGCCCAATACTATTAGCAATAGGTAAAGTTAGCACCGCTTTAAGTAGTATTATAACATTAGGTGGTCAAATACCAGGTGTATTTTCAAAGTTAGCAAGTGGAGCTACTAGTGCAGTTACAGCAGTTAAAAATATAGGTGAAGGATTTACGTTAGCACAAGCTGGTTTTTCAGGTTTAGCAGGTCAAGCTGGTATATTTTCAAAGTTAGGTGCAGCAATAGGTGGAATAACAGCACCAATAGCAGCAGCAGTAGCGGCAATAGCTGTATTAGTAGCAGCATTTGTTACACTATGGAATAATAATGAGGAGTTTCGTAATAAAATAACAGAAATCTGGAATGGAATAGCAAATACTTTTAGTGAATTTTTTCAAAACATTGTTGACAACATAAATGACTTAGGGTTTAATTTTACAAGTTTTACGGATATGTTAAGTACCGCTTGGACAGAATTTACAGAATTATTAGCTCCAGTATTTGTCGGTGCATTTGAGCAAATTTCAAATGCAATAAAATTAGTATTAAATTTAGCAAGTGGTTTAATGGATATATTTTTTGGATTAATAACATTAGACTGGGATAAATTTAGTGGTGGTTTTGAACAAATATTTACGAGTATTATAGACTTTATTACTAATACATTTAATTCAGCTATAAATGCTATATCAGGTATATTGAATGAAATAGTAAGTTGGTTTGGGACAACATGGAATGATTTATGGGAAGGTGCAAAAAACTTTTTTATTAATTCATGGAACGGAATCACTGAAAGCCTTACAACTTTTGTAACTAACATAATAACAAAAGGGCAAGAAGTAGTAGACGGATGGACAACTAATTTTATAGCATTTTTTACAAATTTACCAGAAAACTTAGGATTTTTATTAGGCCAAGTAATAGGTAATATAGTTTTATGGATTGAAAACATGAAAACAAATGCTACAAATGCAGGTGAAGGATTTATTGATAATTTAATTAAAATTATAAAAAACTTACCAAAGAATTTTAAAAAATGGTTAGATGATACTATAAATAATATTAAAACTTGGGCTATGGATATAGCAGAAAATGCAACTAATTCAGCAAAAACATTTATTACTAATATAGTTAATGGAATAAAGAATTTACCCAATGACGTTAATAAGTTTTTAACAGAAACAATTTCTAGACTTAAAACATGGGTTACTGATATGGGTATTAAAGGTAGGGAAGCAATAACAAGTTTACGTGATAAAATAGTAGAAGCTGCACGTAATTTGCCGCAGCAAGTTATGGAAATAGGTAGGAACATAGTAGACGGTGTATGGCAGGGAATACAAAATGCAGCAGGTTGGTTTAAAGGCCAAGTAGAGAGTTTCTTTGGCGGAATGGTAGATGGTGTAAAATTAGTATTAGGTATACGTTCACCATCAAAAGTATTTGCGGATGAAGTAGGAGCTTGGATACCACCCGGTATAGCAATGGGGTTTGAACAAACAATGCCAAAAGCTGCTCAGGATATGCAAGATGAATTGAACAAAGATTTAAACAAAATACATGCAGATGATATAGAAGTAGGAGTAGAATCGAATAATACTATAAAAAATGTAACTAATACATTAAAAAATACTTATGAACAATTAGCTATATGGTTTGAAAGCATAGAACAACGAATAGTAAATTCTATAAATAGTATGACTAATAGTTTAAATAATGTAGTGCAGCAAGGAAACCAATTATCGGTATCAGGTAATATGTTAGGTTATATAGGGCCTAATAGTTTTAACAATAGTAGTGCAAAAGACTACGATACGGGTGAGATAAAAGAAGGAAATATACCAATAATAAATGTACATTTTGACAGCTTAGATGTATTGTTAGATAATGAGAGAGTAGGCAGAGTAGTAGCACCGGTGGTAAGCAGAATAATGGTAGAGTAAAGGAGGTGACATTAGTAAAATGCCAACAGACGTAGCGCAAAATAGGTTTTACAAAAAACAATATGATGAATCTGTATGGAGGTTAAAAGAAACAAAATATACTGATGAAAGTCATTATATATTCGATAAACGTGTCGGCTCAGCATGTACAATAAATGGTAAAAATACATATTCTGAATTTAATGCTGATTTTATATCAATGTTACCAACATCAGGCATAATAGACATAGCGTATTTGCAACAACCGGGTAAAGCAACTTTATTTTCAACTTATAATGAATTTAATTTAAGTAGTATGCTAGTAACATTTTATGTAGGTGGTTGGACAAAAGATGATTTAGATATGAAATGTGCAAGGCTAATACACGAAGCTAAAGAGTGTGTAATAAAAACAGAAGATGATGATTTTGAATATGTATGCTTATTGACACGTAAAGCTGTAATACCAACGGGAATAAACTTTTGGAATCAAGTTGACTTAACTTTTGTAACTATTAAACGTTATCCATTAAAAAGAGCGATAATAGATAAACAAAACTATATATTAAGGAATACAGGCAGCGAAGTAAGTGGAGTAAGGTACATAATAACCACTATATCTGATATAGCAAGCTATACAATAAATGACATAACAATTAGTAATATTTTAGCACATTTACCATTTACAATTGATGGAATCTATGGTACAATAGAACAGAATGGAATAAATAGATTTATGGATACCGACTTGATAAATTTTCCTAAGGTAGTACCGGGCGACAATATGATAACCACAAGTACACTAACAAATATTTCTTTAATAGCTGAGTGGTATCCACTATTTGCATATTAATATAAAGGAGGCAATATGTTTGAGTATATTAGGAATACATGATTATAACAATTATAATAATATATTGCCTTTAGAATTACCAGATAACAAGAAATATATTATTTATAATTTTAATGGTCAAGATGAGTTGCACTTTGAAATACCTACTAAACATGAAATGTATAAATATTTACGTGAAGAGGTATACATAGATACAAATGTAAATACACAAAGGCAAAATCAATTTGTAATAAAAAATGTAGATGAACATTCAGATTTTGTAACCATTAAATGTTTAATAAACTTAGATGATTGGAAACAAACCATATTTGAGGAATTTAGGCGAACGGGGATAACTCTAACGGAAGCATTAGACTTAATAAAACCAAATGGCTGGTTTGTATCAGGTGCTGGTCAATTTATAGAAAGGAAAACAGTAGAAGTATCACAAGGTCAACCATTTGTTGGAGCTAATCCTTATGATATATTAATAGTATTACCAAATATATATGATTGTCAGTTTAACTATAATGTTACTGCAAAAACTATAACGGTAATAGACACACAAAGTTATACAACTACAGGTGAATTTTTTACAGATGAATTAAATCTTAAAAGTTTAGGTTTTGTAGGTAATTCTAATGACTATATAACAAGATTATATGCTTATGGCAGCGTTAATGAGGAAACAGGTGAACGGTTAACTTTTGCAAGTATAAATGACGGTAAACCTTATGTAGAAGATTATACATACTCAAATAAACTGTTGTCTATAGGTTGGTCAGATGAACGTTATAATATAAAAGAGAGTTTATTAGAGGATGCTAAAACTAAATTAAAGTTATTAAGCACACCAAAACAATCATATGAATGCAGCGTAATAAATTTAGCAGATGATATATGGTTATACAAAGTAGTAACATTAATAGACAGGCAACGTGGAATAAGAGTAAACCATCAAGTAGTGCAGTACAAAGAGTATGAAAGAAATGATTTAGATGTAGTAACATTAAGCACAGTAGCAAGTAATGTACGTTCTGTAATGCAACAAATACAAAGCAATATTGATGATGGTATACGTGGTGATATGTATTTAATGGAACGTACGTTAGAAGAGGCTATAGAATATGCTACAGAAAGAATAACAGGTAACTTAGGTGGTCACTTTATATGGATATTTGATAGCGAAGGCAAACCGCAAGAGTTAGTTAATTTAGGTGATACCGAGGACATAAATACAGCTAAAAAAGTATGGCGGTGGAACGCATCAGGTTTAGGACATAGTAATAATGGTTATATCGGCCCGTATGATTTAGCACTATTAGATGATGGTTCTATTAATGCAAGTCAAATACTAACTGGTATAATGACAGCTAATTTGATTAAAGCTGGTAGAATAGCAGACTTATATGGTTATAACTATTGGGATTTAGAGACGGGTGAATTTAGTTTAAGAGCTGGAGCTTTACTTGGTGGAAGTCCAATAGTAAATATAAACGATTTAACAAATACAGAAAATATTTTAAATGATAATATAAATAACACAAGAACAAATTTAGAAGGTCAAATAGGTAGTACAGAGGATAAGTTAGAACAAGATATATATAACACACAAACAACATTGCAAGAAAATATAGATGGTGTACAAACTAATTTAGATGAATCAGATTTAAATTGGCGTACAAGGATGAATGAATTAGAACAAAAGACCGAGAAAGAATTAACAGAGCAAGAACAAGACTACATAAATAGAATCAATGAGTTAGATGATAGAATGCACCAAGATTTAATAAACTCTATAGATGACTTTGATGAAAGTCTAAATCAACAGAATATATTTAACAGATTAACTAATTATGGTGAAATAGATGGAATTTTTATGCAAGAAGGCCAACTTTACATAAATGCAAGTTATATAAAAACTGGAACGATGTCAGCAGATTTAATACAAGGTGGTATATTAAGAGATAGAGTTGGTAATTTAAGTTTTAATCTAGATACAGGTTTGTTAATTGCTAAAGGTTTATCGGTAGACAGCTTAAATTTAAGTATAGGTTATGATGGTAGCATAATAGCAAATGACGCTACTATAACAAGTACAAGTAGTAATGGTTATTATAAAGCAGTATTAGGTCAAGGTTATTTAAGCTTATATCATGAAGGTAGCCATGCTGGAGATGTAAAAGTAGTAGATGGAGTAAACGGTCAAAATATAATGGGAATGTTTGCAGATTCAGCGGTAGACCGTTTAGGATGGTATGGCAGGAATAATGATATACTATTGCATTATAACTTTGATAGTCAAAGATTAGAAACACCCAAAAGCTTACAAGTTGGTGGAGATTTAGAGGTTGCAGGAAATACAAAATTGAATAATATAGACATAGAAAGAATAAACTCTATAAATGGCAAAACACCGTTAAGTGGTAGTTATCAATATGTATCAGATTTTCAATTTAGTTTTTTGCCCCAGTTAGCTGTAGTATCTATAAATGTAGTAAGAGATTGGGCAACAGGGGCAGTAACGGATGTTAGAGCCGGAACAGGAAGTTTTTTAGCGTCAGGTTCATCTGTAAAATATGTAAACTCTATGGTATTTACAAATGGAATATTAACAAATGAACATGTTGGTTAAAATGGGGGATAATAATGGCAGAGATTAATAATGTTAAGGGAGTAAACTATCCACTAGGCATAAGATTAAGTAAGATACAAGGTGAAATTCATGCTTTTATTAATAATGTAACAAATGAATATAGTTTACCCCCTTTAATGATAGAAAAAATATTAGAAGGCATACTGCTTGATTATAAAACAATTAATACTAATTATTCTATAAATCAAATGGATAAAATAATTAAAGATGCAATGGTAAGAATAAATGAATTAGAAAATGAATGTATAATACTAAAACAAAATAAGGATAATAAAGATAAGAATGGAGAGGATATAATAATATCTGAATAGGTAGGTGTAAAATGGCAGATACAGTAATATTAAAAGACTTATATACAACTAACATAGATATACCAGTAAGAATAGATTATGTACAAGGCACAAATGACATACCGTTACAATTTAGGTTTATGGATATAGACTTCCAAAGTAATTATATAGCAGTTATATACATTCGTAAACCAAGTATGAATGAAATATATAATTATGCTACTACAATAACCTATGGCCCGGCTGGCAATAACTTAGTAGAGTTTGAAGTAACAACACAAATGTCAGCAGAAGCAGGCAATAACTGGGGTCAAGTTAGATTAATAGATACTACAAGTCATAAGATAGTAAATAGTTTTCCGTTTGTAATAAACATGATAAAAAGTCCTTCGATACTTAGCAGTATAGTAAGTACAGATGAATTTACAGTGTTAGATGATGCAATAAGAAAAGCTTATAATATATCTGGTGAAGTAGAAGCAGCAATAATAGCAGCAAGAGAAGCAACAATAGCTGCACAAGAAGCAGCTACCGCAGCAGAAGCTGTAGTAGATGATGTAGCTAAAGCATTAGAAAATTCAGAAGAGGCAATTGAAGCGGCAAATAAAGCTATAGATGATTCACAAATAGCTATAAATCAAACATATGAAGCAATAACGATAGCACAAAATGCAGCTAGTGAAGCATCAGCAGTAACTACAGAAGCAAAAGCAACAATAGAGGATGCAGAAATAGCAATAGCTAATACTGAAAATGCCACAAGTTTAGCTAATACAGCTACTTCACAAGCTAATGCAGCTAGAGACAGTGCTAATACAGCAGCCACTAATGCCACTAATGCTACAAATGCAGCTACATTAAAAATACAAGAAATGGATAGTTTAAAAGAGGATATAGAGTTAGCTATAACAAATTCAGAAACAGCTACAAATAATGCTAATACAGCTGCAGGTAATGCTAATACAGCTACTACAAGTGCTAATAACGCAGCAACAGCAGCTAATAAAGCTAAAGTAAATGCAGATACAGCAACACAAAATGCTATAAATGCTACATCAGCTTCTGAGATAGCTACAACAAATGCTATACAAGCAACACAAGCTACAGAAGCTGCTACGGCCCTTTCTGAGGCTGCTACAGAAGCAGCAAATGAAGCGGTAGTATTATCCCAGGAAGCTACTAAAAATGCCGTGGAGGCTGCTACGAGTGCTAATACAGCGGCCTCTAATGCTAACATAGCAATAACAGATATGCAAGAGTTATCAGCAGAGGTTAATGTAGCTATAATAGATGCTAAAACAGCTACAACAAATGCAAATAATGCAACTTCACAAGCTAATTCCGCGGCTATTTTAGCAAATACAGCAGCAGATAATGCAGATGAAGCAACCGAATTAACTAACACTGCTATAAGTAGTGCTAATTCAGCTACAAGTGAAGCTGTAAGGGTAACTGGACAAATGCAAATTGCTTTAGGCAATGTAGACAGTGCATTAAATGACGTTAATGCAGCATTAAGCAATGTAGAGGGTGCAGTAAGTAATGCAAATGCAGCTACACAAAATGCTAACAATGCAGCTACAAGTGCTAATAGTGCTACAGAAAGTACAAATAGTGCAATCAATACAGCTCAATCAGCGGCACAAACAGCAAACCAAGCAGCACAAGATGCAGAAGCATATATAGGCATAGCAGATGAAAGATTAGATAGTGTAGAGGCAGAAATAGTAAGTGAATCAAGTAGGGTAGACCAAAAATTTACTGAATACTTAACAGAAACAGAAACACAAAATGCAATAGAAGAGGCAGCACTTGGTATTTTAAAACCAAAAGGTACAAAGCAAAATATGCAAGACCTTATTGACACAGTTACTACAGCTAATGACTTTAATATGTACCATTTAATAGATGAAGATAAAGATGTATATGCAAGGAATATAGACAATGTATTAAAATGGTATGATGTATTAGCGGCAACACAAGATTTAAGTGCATATGAAACAATAGTTGGAGCAAATGAAAAGGTAGCAGCTGGAGTATTAGAAAGTAAAAGTTATACCGATACAATAGCATCAACTAAAGCTAATATAACACAATTACCGGTAGTAAATAATAATACAATAACTTTTGCATTAAATACAGCGTTAGGTACACCACAAACAATAGACAGTATAACATTAAATCAGAGTACAAATAAAACGGTTACATTTCCACAATATCCAACGGTCGGTACAGGAGCAATAAGTATTAGACAAGGTACTAATGTTTTAGGTACATTTAATGTAAACCAAGGTAATGCACAAACAATAACAATACCTGAAAGTGTAACACCAAACAATCCCTTAATAACTTTTAGGCAAAGTGGAGTAGACATAGGAAGTTTTACATTAAATCAAACTACAGGGCAAACAATAACTATTCCCACACCACCAAGTGTATACGATAGTACAATTACATTAGAACAAGATGGAGTATTAGTAGGAACATTTAGTGTTAATCAGAGTACAGCTAAAACAATAACGTTACCCGACTTTCCCAATATACCAACGGTTAATGACGCTACTATAAATATAAGGCAAGGCTCTTCGACTGGTACTATATTAGGAAGTTTTACAACTAACCAATCAACAACAGGTAATATAGTTATACCAGATTATCCTATAGTAAATGATAATAAAGTAACACTTATGCAAGGTACTACAGAAATAGGTAACTTTACATTAAATAAAAATACTGATACTTTATTAACATTACCAGCTCAACCTGTGGTAAATAACGCACTATTAACTATAAATCAAGGTGGCACTGTTTTAGGCACATTTACTGCTAACCAAAGTACACCAGTTACTATAGACATACCACCTAATACTTCTGAGCCTAATAATCCTACGATAACAATTAGAAGGGGCAGCAGTACGGGTACAGTAGTAGGTGACTTTACACTTAACCAAGCGGATAATGAAACAATTATATTACCTGAGTATCCAACAGTAAATAATCCAACTATTACATTCACAAAAGGTGGAGTAGCTTTTACTGGTAATACATTTAACTTAAATCAAACAAATGCACAAACAATAGACATACCGCAACAAACTATACCACCTATACCTACGGTTTATGACCCTACAATAACAATAAGCACAGGTGGAGTAAGTAGGGGGGCATTTACATTAAATCAGTCAGCGGATAAAATTATTGATTTGCCAGCTTATCCAGTAGTTAATAATCCAGCAATAACATTTACACAAGGTGGAACAACAATAGGAACGTTTAATTTGAATCAAAGTACAACACAAACTATTGCTTTGCCAGTACCACCCACTCCACCAGTAGTAAATGCAGGTGTAATAACAATACAACAAGGTAGCACAGTTTTAGGTACGTTTAATGTTAATCAAGCAACAGCACAAACTATAACAATTCCTAATCCTCCTGCAGCAGCAAATAATGGTTCATTAGCTTTACAAGTAGGTGGGGTAACACAAACAACGTTCACCGCCAATCAAAGTACAAATAGTACGTTTAATGTACCATCACCCGGCAATGGTAGTATAACAATATATCAAGGAAGTACAACGGGTACAAATTTAGGAAGTTTTACATTAAATCAAACAGCTAATGCAAATATTATTATACCCACTAATATATCAGTACCAAGGCCATTAAGTACCAATATGTTACGTAATATAATAGCAACAACTACAGACCCAGGTGTAGGTAGTGCTTTAACTCAAGGTGATATAATTTTAGTATATGAGTAATATATATAATATAAGGAGGCTAATATGGTATGGCCCCAGTTTATATAGGTAATGAAAATAATCAGGTAAGAAAAGTAAATAGTTTATATGTAGGTGACAGTAGTAACCAAGCTAGAAAAATATCAAAAGCTTATATAGGTGACGCTAATAACCAAGCAAGGGTATTTTATTCAGGTAGGCCACCAATCAGGCCAACACTTAATGACTATTCGTGGGCTGAGATATCGTATATATCAAAAAATAATTTGACTGCAGAGTATAGTATAGCAGTAGGACAAATGAAGCAAATACATTTATTAGGAACAGTAGCGAGTGTTACCATTGATTATACTTGTTGGGCTCCAATAGTGGGGATTAATCATAACCCCACTTTAGAGGGAAATAATTTGATACATTTTCAAATAGGTAACAATGCAAATAGTGGCGTTGTTACGACAAATGCTATTGGAATTTATGATAGTACAGCTTTTAAGATGAACTTTTCTAATACACCGACAAGTGCCGGTGGTTGGGAAAGTAGTGATATGCGTGTTAGTATTTTAGGAAATGATATTGCAAGCCCAAATAATCCTAAAGCAAATAGCTTTATATCAATATTACCGGCAGATTTACGTGCTGTAATGCGACCGTGTACAAAATATACAGATAATGTCGGTAATGGTACTGGAAATGTTCTTTCAAACATAACCGCTACAAATGACTATATGTCATTATTAGCTGGATATGAAATACGTAGAACTGAGGAAATAAATTTATATGAGTATTTTTCTATGGGTACTACTCCACTTACAATTCCGTATGTTGCTTACCCATCTAATGTTACTAATAATCAAAGACGTAGGCAAAGGCATAATACAACAACTTACTCTTCATATCATTTAAGGTCACCAAGTAGTATTTCTCCCGGTCAGTTTGCATCCATAAGTAATTTAGGTGCCTTCGGAGGAAACGCATCATATGTTTCTGCAATTCTAACCCCTTTATTCTTTGTATAAAAAAAGGAAGTGAAATATATAAATGGAAAATAAAGAGTTATACAATTATAATTTACAATTAACATTAGAAGAAATAAACATAGCATTAACTGGTATGGGTGAATTACAAGCTAAGATAAGTATGTCAGTAATATCTAAAATACAAAACCAAGTGCAAGAGCAAATGCAAATAAATATAGATAGTAACATTAATAATTAAGTAGGGATATATATGAATGTAGCAATTTCATTTGAAATGGTAGTAGCAATAGTAGCATTACTTGGAAGTGCAGCAAGTTTATACCTTAATGTTAGAAAAATGGTTGAGAATGAGCGTAAAGATGCAGAACGTTGGACTAGGTTAGAGTTAAGTTTAGAAAGTTTAGTAACACAAGTAAAAGAATTAGTATTAGAACAAAAAGAAACTGCAAAAATAATTAATGAAATGTCTAAAATGAATACAGCGCAGCAAGAGGAGATAATAAGCCTTAAGAAACAACAAGACAAAGTTTGGAATTATGTAGATGGATTTAAAGCAGAATTAGAACGAGTAAGACAAGACATAATGCAATTACAATATAACATAAAGTCAAACAACCATTTAGAAAGTACAGATACAAGTACAGATGCTACATAGTAATAAAATTAATTAAAAGGTGGGATAATATGGTTTTAGGAGTAAAGAGTGAGACATTAGGTAAAGTAATAGATATAACTATTATATTATGTGTACTTTCATTAATTAGTTGCTTAATAGCGTGGCATTTAGGATATGACGGCTTGTTATTAGTAGGTAATATAGAGTTACCGCAAATGGTAAGGAATATTATATTAGGTAGCATATTGTTTATACAAAATACTATTATATTTTCTATATCATTGCAAGTTTATAACAACACCATATTTAAGTACATGAAAACATATATAATAATTTATCTTATTACCAGACTTATACCACCTTGGATTTTACACCCTATGTTTAATACTGTAGTAATACCATTTGTCAGTATAATGGTGGTAGCTTACAAAACCAATATTGGCAAAGAAACTTTCAATAGATGGTTAGTATTAAATATAAAAATTGTTTTATTACAAATACCAATGTTATTTATAAAAATTGGAGTATTTAATCTAACATATAATTATTTAGGGTTTTATCAGTGTTTAATGCTAAACATTGATTTTACTATATTTATGCTTTTATTTTACTTTAAAGGAGGAAAAGATTATGTGGGATTGGGAAGGCAGTGTTTGGTTCTTTCCGCCAGCAGAAAGATTAGCAAAAGTAGTAGAGAAAGTAATGTCGATACTGACGCATTAACAAAAACTCTTAATAAGTACAGAGGTTGGCAGTTAGCATTAGCAATTACTATATTAATGACAACTCAGATAATACAATGGAGCTTTATAATGTTAGTGTGTAGCATAGGTAATGTATTCATAGAGGGAATTACTATAACAACTAGCTTTGTAATAATAAGTATGATACTCAAAACTAAGCTTCACAATAAAACTATACTATTATGTACATTAGTTAGCACTGTAATATTTTACACAGCAGCAAAAGTAATTCCCTCTTATGGATATAGTCAACTATTACCAGTATTAACTGGTGTAGCAATAGCATTTGGAAGTTATTATGTAGCGTGTTATTATTATGAGCATGAGTGGTTAAAGAATAAGGTACAAGAATTAAGTAAAAAGGAGGATATTTAATATGTCAGAAAGGCCAATAATAAATCCTTTATTACCCGGTGGAGAGGTAGGACCGACTATTACAGAAAGAGCTTATTTAGACCAGTACGGTAACCTTAAAGCAATAGGTCAAAATAAGTTTGGTGATATAGATTTTAATTATGAAATGGCTACTAGGCGAAATAAAGCTTACTATAATAATTCAGTAGAAGTTAGGCAGTATGGTTTATATAGTTTTCACGGTAACTTTTTAATTAGTGGTAATAAAGGTGATACTATAGAAATAAAGCGTGATAAAACGGATGGTATTATTAAAGCTACACCATTTGATAGGGGTGGTAAATACGAATTACATGACCCCATACTGCTTGAAATTTATAAGTTAGCGGAAGAAAAGTATAAACCATATGATTTCGCATAGTATTATAAATTATAAACATATAGTTAATTAATTAGTAAAAGTGTACAGCAATAGCAGATAATATTCTGTTATAATTGTACACTTTTTACTATTTACAAAGTAAGTTTTATAGTTTATAATATACTCATAAGGTTGGTAAAGCAAGCCAACAAAATAAAATATGAGGGAGTGCTTGGGATGGCAAAGTTAAATAGTAGTTCACAAGATGGAATAAAAGAATTTTGGGGCAATAATCCAGCAAGATTATATGACGTAGTAGTTCCCGGTGTAAATGGTAAACATAGTATAGTAGCAAGATATGATAATTTACAAGAAGCAAAAGTACATTTCAGCAATATGGAATCAAGAGGCGAAATAGTTGGAATAGATAAGCACGGAAGAACATTAGCTGGTAAATATAAATTAATGCAACAATGGAAATTTAAATAAGCAGAGTGGCCGGGTATTTTACCCGGTGTAATGCGGCAAAGCAAGTCACAAGCCCTTGCTTAGAAAGGAGTTGTTATTAAATAATATATAAAATATATGCGCATTATAATAAAAATGAGTGGCCTTGTGAATATAAAGTATATAGTAAGAAAGATTTATCTATTACAAAGGTTAAAAAATGGTTTAAGTATCAATATCCTTGGTTAGACGTGTATAATATATTAAAGGAGAATTAACAATGCAAAAGTATTCAGAGCAAGAAGAAAAGGCAACACATAGAGATAAACTGAAAAGGATTGAGGAAGCTCCAATTGGAACGATAGTAGCGTTTAAGAAAGGAAGTGATAAAGTAAAGTCAGCTAAGATAATTAATAAAAATTTAAAAGGTAAAAAGCTTAAGTTAGAAACTGATTATGGTGTCAAGCATATTGTTAGTTTTGATGACATAATATGGGTTAAAAGTGAGAATGGCAGGTGGCCAAGGGGCGTATACAATTTATTGAAAGGAATAAGTATAAATTAAAAGGAGAGTGCATAGGATGGCAATAAATGAAGTTAACAAAACTATAGATACATTTAAAGAATTTGTACAAGAATATTATATTAAAAAGCAAAATTTTGAGAAAGAGGAAAGAGAATTTAATAAAGTTAAAGCTAATTTTTATTCACAGATGTCAATACTATATGATAAGTTAGACATTAAAAACGTAATAGAGTTTGGTGATATAAAAGTAAATACTGGTACAGTTGACAACGAGACAGTTGGTAAAAATACTATTTCATTAAGAGTAATAAAGGTGCAAAAACAAAACATAAAATTTAATATACCAAAGTTAAAGAAAAAGTTAAGCAAAGATGTAATGAGTAAGATATTAGTAAAAAGGTATGAAGTTATTAATATGCCTGAGTTAACTAAACATTTAAAAGCTTGTAATGTTAACCCTGAATTATTTAAAACATTTTTAAACATAGTTGAATTTATAAGTGAAAGTGAGGTAGAGAAATTAGCAGATTTAGGAATGTTGACTATCGAAGATTTAAAAGGTTGTTATGAGGTTACTAAGAGTGAGCCATATTATAAAGTAACAAATAAAAGAGAATACAACAAAAGTAGTAACATAGACTGGTAGGTATAGTTTATGGAACAACAAAATACTGATTTAGCTAAAATATTGACATATTATGGAATTGAATTTGATTTTAATAAAACGACAAGTAAAATAAGGTGTATGTTTCATAATGATATTAATGCTTCCATGATAGTTGATTTATATGAGAATAGGTGGTATTGTTTTGGTTGTAATTTATACGGTGATGCCTTTAAGTTTTTTAAGTTAATAGAACAACAACAAGGAATAACTTATTTATCAGAGTTACAATGGCTACAATCTTATACTAAAGTATTACGGTCAAATAAAGTTAAGGCTATAAAACGGATATGCTGCCAGAGGCCCGCTAGAAGCTCGCTACAAGAAAATTTAGATATAGCTTATGACTACTACTGTGGACTTAGTAAAATTGACTGGAGAGCCTCAGAAGAGCCAGAAAGGGCATATATGTTAGAGAGGGGGTTTACGGAACAAGCACTTAATTATACTAAAGCTAAACTTACTTATAATAAAGACTATCCAATAATATTTCCAATGTTAGATAATAAAGAGTTTAAAGGGTATGTATGTAGAACAACTGATAAAGAGATAGAGAAAAAGCGTAAATATTTATACAATAAAGGATTTAGCAGAGCGACAACCTTAGTGGGGAATTATGGAATAAAACAAAGTAAACCGAGTACAACTATTATATTAGTTGAGGGTTATATGGATAGACTTAAAATGTTACAACATAATCATAGTTTAAGTAACCAAGTTGTAGCAATATTAGGCTGGAAAGTAACACAAGAGCAAATAGACAAAATAAAACAAGTGGGCATTAAAGTTATAGTTAGTGCATTAGACAATGACGAATGTGGTAAAAAAGGAACAATATATTTAAAACAAGTATTTAGTGAACAAAAAGGGTTTAAGGTTATAAGATGGAAATATTTTAAGGGCATAAAAGACCCGGGCGATATGACTAAAGAACAATTTAATAAAATGTATAATAAAACGTTAGGAGGTTTAATAATGTGAAACAAGAAACGATAGACAAATTGAAATGTGATGGTTGTAAGTTTGAAAAAGTAAAACGTAAAAAACAATGTTATTGTTGTATAAGGTACGAAAGGTTAACCGATAATTACAAATTTGAAAATGTAGAAGAATGGGATGAATGGGAGGAAATTGAATAATGGGTTTACTTAATAAAATTAAAGAGGATGTTAAAAAAGCGGGAGCAAATAAAGGTAAGTTTATATATTTTCGAGAAGGTACAAAAACAAGGTTAAGATTTTTAACTGATTTAGATGATGGTTTAGATGTAATATTTCATGACAGTTTTGCTGATAGCATAAATTTACCTTGTCAAGAAGTGTTTGGAAGAGAATGTAACTACTGTGAACAAGAAGGGTTAAGGACACGCAGTCAATATATTTGGTCAGTATGGGATTATGAAGCTGCAGAAGTAAAATTATTGATGGCACCTGTTAATCAAAATAGTCCTGTGCCTAATTTAGTAGCAATGTATGAAAGTTATGGCACGTTGACAGATAGAGATTATATTATAAGTGTGTCAGGTAAAGGCACAAGTAAAACACATACTGTAATACCACAAGACAAAAACAAATTTAGGAATGAGAAAGCTAAACCGTACTCTGAGAAAGCTATATTAAAAATGCTAGACAAAGCTTGGCCGGATACTAATTCTGATGCAGAGGATGATTATGAGGACGATAGTGAAGAGTTAAAACCTACTAAAGGGAATAATACTAAAGCTAAGTCAAAGACTGCTACAGAGCTTGTAGATGGTCAGGATGGGAAGGCCGAAGAAGCACCATGGGAAGAGGACGATGCAAAAGAACAAAAAGACTACAGTGATATGACTGCCAAAGAGTTATATGATTTATGTAAACAACTTAAATTAGATGTTGAAAAGAAAAAGCCAGCAAAATATTATATAGTGCAATTGCAAGAGTTTGAACAAGCACAGGATGAATGGTCAGATGATGAAGAAGATGAATGGGAGGACGAATAAATGCAAAATATTGGATTAGTAGGAAATTGTGACTTATGCAGTAAAAAACACGCTTTAACTTTATCACAATTATATCAATTACAAATAGACTTTCAAAAAGAAGTTCTTAATAAATTAAATAAAAAAGAGATAAACACAAGTACGTGTTTACCGCAAGATGATGTACATTGGTTTAGTTATCACATTCAAGCAATGGTTGAAGAATTAGGTGAAGCATTAAAAGCAGATAAAAGGTGGAAAACTCACAGGAATGAAACATTTTTGTATGAAGAAAAAGTAGATGAAGTAGTTGATATAATAATAACAGCTTTAAATTTAGCAATTTTTAGTGGTATAAATCATGAACAATTAGAAAATGAGTTACTCAATAAAATAAAAGAGAACATAATTAGAATAAATGTGGAGGATAACAATGGATAATGTAATATTTGATAGGAGTAATCTTAAGTCTAGTGCTAATATAAATGAATCATATAATTGTATGATATGTGGAAATAAACATCCGGTTGATAAAGATACACCATCTTATATGATTATAAATGATAAAATGAATGAAATATATTTATGCAAAAGTTGTTATGAATTTGTAAGATATATACGTAGGTTACAGTTAAATAGATTAATTTAATAGGAGGAATAGTATGTTAACATTATACAGTGCCACATGGTGTTCAGCTTGCCAATTACTTAAACAACAATTAGATGAAAGTAATATCAAGTATACAGAAAAGTTATTAGATGATGAAAGTATAGTATTTGAAGCTCAGGCACTAGGGATTAAATCTATACCGACGGTAATAATAGATAATGAGTTACCATTAGTAAATCCAACTGTAAAACAAATAATAAATGCAATATCAATTTCATCTGATATGTAAAAGGAGAATAGTATGAATAAACCAATTTTAATAATATTTGAAGGTGGAGACAAAACTGGAAAGTCTAGTTTATTCAAGGCGTTTAACAAAAGTGTAGATTATTCAATATTTACATTCGAAAGAACTGTAATATCAGCTAAGGTATATGCTAAGATTTTTAATAGACATGAACAACTTATTTATTATAATGAGATTGAAAAAAGGCTAAATGAACAATTTAATGTATTGGTTGTACTTTGTGTAGCAAGTGAAATAGCAGTAAGACAACGTTTATTAGAAGCCGGAGAAATATTGCCCATAGAATTAGATGATATAAATGCAGTAAATACAGCTTTTGAGAATGAATTATACAATAGTCTTTTTAATCGCTATTTATTACTAGATACAACACATGTTGGAATAGAAGAATGTGTAGATAAAATACACAGAGTTTTATTAAATATGAATAATTAAATGATTACTAAGTAT